>JAESFO010000104.1_pt1 | contig 273202 bp, 252 predicted proteins | sample 9269421 | NCBI WGS metagenome assembly JAESFO01 (sample SAMN14502839, study PRJNA617101) | algae metagenome | isolation source: Nostoc desertorum CM1-VF14 and co-occurring heterotrophs from rocky... | place: USA: Clark Mountains, San Bernardino, California | collected 2000-06-05
GCCAGTACGCTCCCTTGTACAGATACTGCCAGATGTCCTCGATCCGGTGCGCGTCGCGCCCGATCAGGCACGGGATCACATGATCGGTGAGATAGCTCGCCACCGCCAGCTCGCGCCCGTTGAGCGTCGCATCGCCCAACCCGTAGACCCCCGCGTCCGTCTCGATCTTGAGCGTCACGAAATTGCGCCCAGGGCACGTCACGATCACGCGAGCTGAAGTAATGCGGGGCATCTGGTCTCACTTATTGGAATGATGTTTCAACTAATGGCCATCTCGCAGGGATGCTGTCAAGCCAATTTCACGACTCAGGCGCTTAGCACACGCATGATTGGTTCGCTAACTGGGGCGCGTTTGCGCAAAAGTGGTAAGGCCAATTGGCGCCGCGCCTTGCCAGCGAGGCCGGCGGCGGTCGCGACACGCTCTATGGCTCGTGCCTCGCCTGCGCGAAGGAAGCGGGCGCCAGGATCGCCGGCCTGTTGTGGTATCAAGGCGAATCCGACGCGCGTTCGATCGAGACCGCCGAAAGCTGGCGTGCAAAGTTCGAGCAGCTACTGCAGCGCTTCCGCACGGACCTGAACGACCCACGCCTTCCCGTCGCTTTCGTCCAGCGCGCCGATCAGCCGCAGCGCGACGCTGCGGACTATCCGGGCTGGGCGCGCGTGCAGCAGGCGCAGGCGACGCTTGCGGTTTCCCGTGCGCGCATGGTCTCGGCCAAGGGGCTGGTTCTCAAGCCGGACCAGCTCCACCTCAGCACTGCTTCGCAGCGCATAGTGGGCAAGAGGCTCGCAACTGCGATGAACGCGCTGCTCGAACCACGCCGATAGCCCGGCTCAGTCGGTGGGCACCTTCTCGACGCGATCCAGCGCCTCGCGCTCGATCGCGGCAAGCTCTGCAAGCGTCTGATCGAGCGCGTCGCGCTGCGCCTCCAGCTCCTCGATCCGCTCGCGGCAGCGCGCGGCGAGCGCGCGCATCTGTTCCAGATGCTGCGGGTCGGCATCGTAGAGATCGAGGAACTCCTGAATGTCGCGCAGCGAGAAGCCCAGCCGCTTGCCGCGCAGGATCAGCTGCATCCGCGCCGTCTCGCGCCTGGTGTAGATCCGCGCGTTGCCCACCCGCCGGGGCTCGATCAGCCCCTTGTCCTCATAGAAACGCAAGGTGCGCGGCGTGATCCCCAGGCTGTCCGCAACTTCCTGGATCCCGCGAAGCTCCTGCTCGCCTTCGTTCAACCCCCGACCTCCCTTTTCGACGCTCTGGCTTGTTCCTCCTCGACCAGCTCCTTCCTGGAGAGCTTGCCGATCAGCGTCTTGGGGAGTGTTTCGCGAATTTCGATCTCGCGGGGAAGCTCAATCTTGCTCACCTTGTCCTTCAGGAACGCGCGCAGCCCATCGGGTGTGGCGGTGCCGCCGGGCGCGAGCGTGACGAAGGCCTTGGGCGCCTGGCCGCGATAGGTGTCCGTCACGCCAATCACGATCGCCTCGGCGACCGCGGGATGCTCGTAGAGCGCTTCCTCGATCACGCGCGGATAGACGTTGTAGCCGCCGCACAGGATCACGTCCTTGATCCGGTCGACGATGAACAGATAGCCCTCGGCATCGAGATAGCCGACGTCGCCGGTGCGCAGCGCGCCCTCGACGAACACTTCCGCGGTCGCCTCGGGCCGGTTCCAATAGCCCTGCATCACCTGCGGCCCGCGCGCGCAGACCTCCCCCACCTGCCCCGGCTCGACGATACGTGCAGGATCGTCGCGGTCGCGGATCTCGATGATCGTGCCCGGATAGGGTCGCCCCGCCGAACCGCGCTTGTTGACGCCGCCGATCGGATTGCACGAGATGATCGGCGAGGCTTCGGACAGGCCATAGCCCTCCACCACCGTCGCACCGGTGGTGCGCTCGAAGGCGAGCCGGACCTCCTCCGGCAGCGGCGCGCCGCCCGAGATGCACGCGCGTATCTGGGAGAGATCCACCTGGCGCTCCGCCGCCGCCTTGGCGATCGCGCCATAGATGGTGGGCACTGCGGGGAAATAGCTCGGCCGCGTCCGCGCGATCGTCTTCAGCACCTGATCGAGCTGGAAGCGCGGCAGCAGGATCATCTCGGCGCCGGTACGGATGCCGAAGCCCAGCACGGTGGTTAGCGCGAAGACGTGGAACAGCGGAAGCACGCCCAGCACACGATCCTGCTCGGGATGTTCACCCCCCGCATGGGCTACGGTAGCGTCGGCATTGGCTACCAGATTGGCGTGGCTCAGCATCGCCGCCTTGGGCTCGCCCGTGGTGCCGCCGGTATATTGCAGCACCGCCACCGCATCGGGCGTGACGGACACGGCGCGTGGCGCGCTGCCGTGCTCGAGCAACTCGGCAAAGGCCAAGTGGCGCGGATCGGCCGGAATGCGTGCGATCTCGCCACGCTTGAGCAGCCGATAGGCCAGCCCCTTGAGCGGCGGCAGCGCATTGGCAATTGGGCAATTGATCACATGCCGCACGCCCATCCGCTGCGCCACTGCGGAGACCCTGGCGTGGATCTCGGGCAAGTCGCAGGTCGCGATGATCTCCGCGCCCGAATCTTCGAGCAGATGAGCGAGCTCCCGCTCGACGTAGAGCGGATTGACGTTGACGACGATCCCGCCCGCCTTCAGCGTGGCGAGGAAGAGCACGGGATAGTAGGTGATGTTCGGCAGGCACAGCGCGACGCGCGTCCCCGGTTCGACACCCAAGGCCTGGAGCCCCGCGGCTGCGCGGTCCACCATCTGCGCCAGTGCATCGTATCGGGTGATGCGCCCCATGAAGTCGATCGCGGGCCGGGAACCGTGTCGTGCGACCGTGTCTTCGAACATGTCGGTCAGCAGCCTGGGCGGCGAGTGGAGCCTCTCACCTTCGGCGCGTGCGATCTGCATTTCGGCGGCCATCCTTTCCAATTTTTATGCGACGCCCCGTTGCTCCACCGGATGCGCCGTCTTATACCGTTAACGTAAACGTCAGGTAGCGCACCTTTAGGTGATACAGCAAGCCCTGGCTTGGTTCGACTGAGAGGAAAGCATGACCAATGTCGTGATTGCGGGCTATGCCCGTTCGCCCTTCCACCTCGCCGGTAAGGGCGATCTTGCCCGCGTCCGCCCTGATGATCTCGCCGCGCAGGTGATTCGCGGCCTGATCGAGAAGACCAAGGTCGATCCGGCGCTGATCGAGGACATCGTCCTCGGCTGCGCCTTCCCCGAAGGCGAACAGGGCCTCAATGTCGCGCGCCTGATCGGCCTCCTCGCCGACCTGCCGATCTCGGTCGGGGGGATGACGGTCAACCGCTTCTGCGGATCGTCGATGAGCGCGATCCACATCGCCGCGGGTCAGATCCAGATCGGCGCGGGCGAGGCGTTCATCTGCGCGGGCCTCGAGTCGATGAGCCGCGTGCCGATGGGCGGCTACAATCCCCTCCCCAACCCCGCGCTCGCGAAGAAGAGCGCTGGGGCCTATATGGGTATGGGCGAGACGGCCGAGAATGTCGCGACCAAGTACCAGATCACCCGCGCCGAGCAGGAGGCTTTCGCGGTGAAGAGCCAGCAGAAGGCAGGCGCCGCGCGCGCAGCCGGCAAGCTCGCCGACGAGATCGTCCCGATCACGACCAAGGCCGGCACCGTCTCCGAAGATGGCACGATCCGCCCCGACACCAGCGCCGAGGTCCTCGCCGGCCTCAAGCCTGCGTTCAGCCAGGAAGGCACCGTCACTGCCGGCACTTCCTCGCCCCTCACGGACGGTGCGAGCGCAGTGCTCGTCACTTCGGAAGAATTTGCGAAGAAGCACGGCCTCACGATCCTGGCACGGATCAAGTCGGTGGCGGTTTCCGGTTGCGAGCCCGAGACGATGGGGCTCGGTCCGATCCTCGCCTCGACCAAGGCGCTCGAGCGCGCGGGGATCAAGGCATCGGACCTCGACGTGGTCGAGATCAACGAAGCCTTCGCCAGCCAGGCGATCGCCTGCATCCGCGACCTCGGCCTCAAGGAAGAGACGATCAACCTCGACGGCGGCGCGATCGCGATCGGGCACCCGCTGGGCGCCACCGGCGCGCGCATCGTCGGCAAGGCGGCTGCGCTACTGGAACGCGAGGGCGGCAAATACGCGCTCGCCACCCAGTGCATCGGCGGTGGTCAGGGCATCGCCACGGTGCTGGAGCGCGCATAACATGGCGGATCCGATCAAAAAGGTATGCGTGATCGGTGCCGGCGTGATGGGCGCCGGGATCGCCGCGCAGGTCGCCAACGCCGGCGTGCCGGTGCTGCTGCTCGACATCGTGCCCAAGGACGGTGCCGACCGCGACGCGATCGCCAAGGGCGCGGTCGCGAAGATGCTCAAGACCGAGCCCGCGCCCTTCATGTCGAAGGCGGCCGCGAAGCTGGTCGAAACGGGCAACATCGACGATCATCTCGATCGCGTCGCCGAGTGCGACTGGATCGTCGAGGCGGTGGTCGAGCGGCTCGACATCAAGCAGGCGCTCTATGCGCGGCTGGAAACGCTCAAGCGCCCCGGCACCGCGGTCTCGTCGAACACCTCGACGATCCCGCTCGGCAACCTCGTCGAGGGCCGCTCGGACCAGTTCAGGCGCGACTTCCTGATCACCCACTTCTTCAATCCGCCGCGCTACATGCGGCTGATCGAGATCGTGCGCGGCGTGGACACCGATGTTGCGGTGGCGGAGAAGGTCGAGGATTTCGTCGACCGGATGATGGGCAAGCGCATCGTCCGCGCGAAGGACACGCCCGGCTTCATCGCCAATCGCATCGGCACCTATTGGCTCGCGGTCGCGATCAATGCGGCGATGGACCAGGGCCTTACCGTCGAGGAAGCCGATCAGATCGGTGGACGGCCGATGGGCGTTCCCAAGACCGGCATCTTCGGCCTCGTCGATCTCGTCGGCGTCGACCTGATGCCGCTGCTGTCGAAGAGCCTCTCCTCGACACTTCCGGCAGGCGACCCCTATTTCGATACGGTGCGGCCGATGCCGCTAGTCGACAGGATGATCGCCGAGGGCTTCACCGGCCGCAAGGGCAAGGGCGGCTTCTACCGGCTCGACAAGAGGCCCGACGGCACCCGTGCCAAGCTGTCGCTCGATCTCGCGACCGGCGAGTACCGCCCCGAGCAGAAGCCCGAGCGGCTTCCCGCCGCTGCCGAGAAAGACCTTGCCGCGCTGGTGAGCGCGCCCGGCAAGACCGGCACCTATGCCTGGACGATCATCGGCAACGTCCTCTCCTATGCCGCCAAGCTGGTCGGCGAAGCCGCGGACGATGTGGTCGCGATCGATGACGCGATGAAGCTCGGCTACAATTGGAAGTTCGGCCCGTTCGAGCTGATCGACCGGCTCGGGCCCGGCAAGCTCGCCGAGCGGCTCGAGGCCGAGGGCCGTCCCGTGCCCGTGATTCTCGAGATTGCGGGCGATCGTCCCTTCTACCGCGTCGAGAACGGCAAGCGGCAATATCTCACCGCCGCGGGCGAATATCGCGACGTGGTGCGTCCCGAGGGCGTGCTGCTGCTCGAAGACGTCAAGCTCGCCAGCCAGCCGCTCGCGAAGACTGCATCCGCTGCCCTTTGGGACGTGGGCGACGGCGTCGCCTGCATCGAGTTCACTGCCAAGATGAACGCGCTCGACGAAGAGGTGATGAAGCTCATCCAGCAGGCGATCCCGCTGGTGAAGGCACAGTTCAAGGCGCTGGTGGTCTACAACGAAGGCTCGAACTTCTCGGCCGGCGCCAACCTCGGCCTCGCGATGTTCGCGGTGAACATCGCCGCCTGGAGCGAGATCGACAAGCTGATCGCCGCGGGACAGCAGGCGTACAAGGCGCTGAAGTACGCGCCCTTCCCCGTCGTCAGCGCGCCTGCAGGAATGGCGCTGGGCGGCGGCTGCGAGATCCTGCTCCACTCGGATGCCATTCAGGCGCATGCCGAGAGCTATATCGGTCTCGTCGAGACCGGCGTGGGCCTGATCCCCGGCTGGGGAGGCAATGGCGAGATGCTCGATCGCTACGCCAAGGCGCCGATGATGCCCAGGGGGCCGATGCCGGCGGTGGCCAAGGTGTTCGAGATGGTCTCGACCGCGCAGGTCTCCAAGTCGGCCGCCGAAGCGAAGGAGATGCTCTTCCTGCGCGCCAACGACGGCATCACGATGAACCGCGACCGGCTGCTCGCCGACGCCAAGGCCAAGGCGCTCGCGCTGGTCGATGGCTATGCGCCGCCCGAGAAGCCGGTGTTCCGCCTGCCGGGCGAAAGCGGCCGCACCGCGGTTGCCGGCGTTGTGCACGACTTCCGCATGAAGGGGGTAGCCACGCCCTATGACGAAGTCGTCGCGGGCCGGCTCGCCGAAGTGCTCACCGGCGGCGAGGCCGATCTGGTCGACACCGTCACCGAGGATCAACTCCTCAAGCTCGAGCGCCAGGCCTTCATGGCCAGCGTCAAGGACAGCCGCACCCAGGCGCGGGTCGAGCACATGCTCGAAACCGGCAAGCCGCTGCGCAACTGAGAATGATTGCGCCGGCCCATCCATCGTCCGCCCTGAGCTTGTCCAAGGGCGGTGCTTCGACAAGCTCAGCACCAACGGTGGATGGCGTCGGGCGCGATTTGGAGAGTTAAATGCAAGTCTATACCGCACCCCTGCGCGACATGCGCTTCGTCCTCCACGAACTGTTCGACGAGCGCGAGTTCGGCGGGATTCAGGCCTTCGCCGAATTCACGCCCGACCTGCTCGACGCAGTGCTCGAGGAAGCCGGGCGGATGGCGCAGGACGTCCTGCTGCCGCTCAACGCCAGCGGCGACATCGAAGGCTGCACGCTCGAGAACGGCGTCGTCCGCACGCCGCAGGGGTTCAAGGCTGCCTATGACCGGTTCCGCGAGGGCGGCTGGGCGGCGCTCGCTTCCGATCCCGAATGGGGTGGTCAGGGGCTCCCGGAGAGCGTCAACAAGCTCGTCGAGGAGATGATCTGCGCGGCGAACCTGTCGTTCAGCCTCTATCCGGGCCTCACCCACGGCGCGACGACGGCGATCGAGGGCCATGGCACCGAGGACCTAAAGCGCGCCTATCTGCCGAAGATGGTGAGCGGCGAATGGTCGGGCACGATGTGCCTCACCGAGGCGCATTGCGGCACCGATCTCGGCCTGCTGCGCACCAAGGCAGTGCCCCAGGGCGACGGCAGCTACAAGATCAGCGGCTCCAAGATCTTCATCTCGGCCGGGGACCATGACCTGACCGACAATGTGATTCACCTGGTGCTCGCGCGTCTCCCGGAGGCTCCCGCAGGGGTGAAGGGGATCAGCCTGTTCCTGGTGCCGAAGTTCCTGCCCGACGCCGACGGCGCGCCGGGATCGCGCAACGGCGTCTCGGTCGCGGGTATCGAGCACAAGATGGGGCTCAAGGCCTCGGCCACCTGCCAGCTCGCATTCGATGATGCCACCGGCTGGCTGGTCGGCGAAGCGAACCGGGGCCTCGCGGCGATGTTCACGATGATGAACACCGAACGCGTCTCGGTCGGCATCCAGGGGCTCGGCGTGAACGAGATCGCCTATCAGTCGGCAGTCGCCTACGCCCGCGAGCGGCTCCAGGGCCGCGCGCTCGCCGGCCCTGCCCGCCCTGATCTCCCTGCCGATCCGATCATCGTCCATCCCGACGTCCGGCGGATGCTGATGACGATGCGCGTCTATGCCGAGGGCTGCCGCGCGCTCGGCCAATGGGTCTCGCGCGCGCTGGACGCGGAGAAGCACGCGACCGATCCGGCCGAACAGGCCCGGGCCGCCGATTTCGTGGCGCTGATGACTCCAGTGGTGAAGGCGCTCTTCACCGATCTCGCCTCGGAAGCCGCCAACCTTGCGGTCCAGACCTACGGCGGCCACGGCTATATCCGCGAACACGGCGTCGAGCAGTTCGTTCGCGACGCGCGCATCACCCAGATCTATGAGGGGACCAACGGCGTTCAGGCACTCGACCTGGTCGGCCGCAAGATGGCAGCGAACATGGGCCGCGCGCTCCGTCCCTTCTTCCACGCCGTCTCCGGCCTCTGCGAGGAGATGACCGGCAGCACCGACAAGCAGCTCGCCGCCTTCACTGCGGCACTCTACCAGAGCTTCGGCGCGCTCCAGCTCACCACCGCTACGATCGCCCAGAAGGCGCTGAGGGATCCGGAAGAGGCCGGCGCCGCGGCGACCGAATATCTGCGGATGCTCGGGCTGGTGGGCATCGGCTTCACCTTCCTCAAGGCTGCGCGGATCGCGCGGGCGCGCCTCGACGAGGGGAGCCAGGATGCCGGCTTCTACCGGGCGAAGCTCGCCACCGCCGCCTTCTTCTTCGATCGTATCCTCCCGCAGGCGACTGCGCTGTTCGTCGCCATCAAGTCCGGCAAGCGATCGATGATGGCGCTGGAACCAGACGCCTTCTGACGCGCTTCGCAAATCGCGAGGCACGTCCCATACCGCATACGTCACATTTCGGCCCTTAGCGTTCTATTTTTGACGAATTGGAGACACAAACGACGCGCAGGAGACCCGGCGGGCGATGTACCCGTCGGCCCGTGTGACAAGGAGAGGACATAATCATGATGCTGCTTCTGGCCGGGCTTGCCCTCGCGACCGCCCCCCCGCAGGCCGACGCCGCCGTCGGCCAATGGAAGACCGAGACGCGGGGCGGGATCATCGAGATCCAGCGCTGCGGCCCCTCGATCTGCGGGCGCATCCTCTCGTCGGACGGGCTGCGCGCCAACCCGAACCTCAAGGATGCCAGGAACAGCAACGCGGCGCTCCGCGACCGCTCGCTCCGCGGCCTCCAGATCCTCAGCGGCTTCAAGCAGCAGGGCGATGGCTGGTACGGCGGCAAGATCTACAATGCCGAGGACGGCAAGACCTACAACGCCGAAGTGACCCTCGCCGGCCCCAACCAGCTCAAGCTGCGCGGCTGCGTGTTCAAACCCTTCTGCAAGACCCAAACCTGGACCCGCGTGCGCTGAGCGCGCCCGCCCGTACCCGCTTTCAGTAACTGCTTACAGGATAGTATCATGTCGTATCGCAAGGCTTCGCTCGCTGCCGCTTCCACCCTCGCTTCGCTGTTCGCCTTCTCGGGCACTGCGAACGCCCAGGCCTTCTACCTCCAGGAACAGTCTGCGCGCGGCGCCGGCCGGGCCTTCTCGGGTGAAGCTGCCGACACTGGCGCGCAGTCGCTGTGGTGGAACCCCGCCGCGATTGCGGGCACGACCGAGGGCGAAGCCGTGATCGCCGCCGCCGCGATCCTGCCGCGGGGCGACGTGGTCGACACCGGCACGCTGATCCGCCGTCCCGGCCAGCCCTTCGCACCGGTCGGCGGGGACGCCATCGCGCGTAATCCGATCAACAACGGCGTACTGCCCTCGGGCGCCATCGCCGTGCCGCTGAACGATCGCATCGCCGTGGGCCTGGCGATCACCTCTCCCTACAGCTTCACCACCGATTACGACTCGACCAGCTGGGCGCGCTACACCGCGGATCGCACCAAGCTGCTCACCGTGGACATCCAGCCCTCGGTCGCCGTAGCGCTCACCGACTGGCTGCGCGTCGGCGCCGCGCTCAACGTCGAATATACTGACGCGAGCCTCGGCAACGCGCTCCCCAACGTGCTCGCGACGCTGCCCGACGGCCAGCAGACGCTGAAGGGCAACGGCTGGGACTTCGGATGGACCGCCGGCGTTCAGATGCACAATGATTTCCTGACGGTGGGCGTGGCCTACAAGTCGGGCATCAAGCACACGCTCAAGGGCGACCTGGAGATCAGCGGCCTGGTCGGCCCGCTTGCCGCCTCGAACACCCAGCTCTCGGGCGTCGAGGCGACCTTCCACACCCCGGCGCAGATCATTGTCGGTGCGCGCTTCCGCGCCACGCCGAAGCTGACCCTCAACGCGCAGGCGGTGCGCTACACCTGGGCCGATTTCGACGCGATCCGCATCGGCGAGCCGCTCAACACCGCGATTCCCGAGAACTACCGCAACAGCTTCAGCGTGGCGGGCGGCATCGACTATGCGGCTTCGTCCAAGCTGACGGTGCGCGCAGGCGTCCAGCGCGCGCTCACCCCCACCCAGGACGGCGAGCGCGACGCCCGCGTGCCCGATTCCGACCGCTGGAACTTCGGCGCGGGCGCGACCTACAATATCACGCCCAAATTCGCGATCGACGCGGGCGCCAACTATGTCAGCTTCGACAATGCCTCGATCGACCGCCCCACGGCAGCGTTCGCCGGCACTCCCGCTCAGACCCCCATCATCACCTCGGGCCAGCTGACCAACGCGAGCGCAGTGGTGCTGTCGCTGGGTGGCCGTTTCCGCTTCTGAAGCGCAGCGGGGACGGGCTTCCGGCTCGTCCCCGCCCTTATTCCACCGGCGCCCGCGAAGGCGCGGCCATCAGCGCGTCGGTGAAGCGCTTGCGCCACCACATCACGTCCTCGCGCTCCACGCCGTCCATCATCGCCCGCCACCGCCGGATGCGTTCCTCGCGCGGCATGCGCAGCGCCTGAAGGATCGCGTCGCTGATCTCCTCGGCGCTATAGGGGTTGATCAGCACCGCTTCCTGCATCTGCTCGGCGGCACCGGCGAAGCGCGAAAGGATCAGCACGCCGGGATCCTCGGGGTCCTGCGCGGCGACATACTCCTTCGCAACCAGGTTCATCCCGTCGCGCAGCGGCGTCACCAGCCCGATCTTGGACGCGCGGAACACGCCCGCGAGCACGTCGCGCGCATAGCCCTGGTTGACGTAGCGGATCGGCACCCAGTCGAGATCGGCGTGCGCGCCGTTGATCCGGCCGGAGAGCCCCTCGAGCGTGTTGCGGATCTGCTGATAGCTCTGGACCGACGCGCGCGACGGCGGGGCGATCTGGAGCAGGAAGACTTCCTTGCGAGTCTCGGGGTGCTCCAGCAGGAAGCGCTCATACCCAAGGAACCGCTCTTCCAGCCCCTTCGAATAGTCCAGCCGGTCGACGCCGACGATCATCGCGCGACCCACCGCGCTCCGCTGCATGTCCTCGAAAGTGCGCTGCGCGGTGTCGCTGTGCGAGAGCGCGCGGAACTCGGTCGCGTCGATTCCGATCGGGCAGGTGATCACGCGCACGCTCCGCCCGCGGTAGCGGATCACGCCGTCTTTCTCCTCGGCGCCCATCTCCAGCCGGGCGAAGTCGCAGAAGGACTGGAGCCATTCGTCGGTATGGAAGCCGATCACGTCATAGGCGAACAGCGTCTCGACGAGCTCGTTAGCCTCGGGAAGCGTGGCGAGCAGTCGCCGCGGCGGCCAGGGCGTGTGGAGGAAGAAGCCGATGCGGTTCCGGCAGCCGCGGTTGCGCAGCTCCTGCCCCAGCGGGATCATGTGGTAATCCTGGATCCACACCGCGTCCTCGGCCTCTATCAGCGGGCGCACCGTCTCGGCGAAACGCTCGTTGACGCGTTGGTAGCCGCCCGCGAAGCCCCGCTCGTATTCGGCCAGATCGATCCGATAGTGGAACAGCGGCCACAGCGTGCGATTGGCGTAGCCGTTGTAATATTCGTCGATGTCCTGCTCTTCGAGATCGACGGTGGCGGTGGTGTAGCCGTCGCCGCGCTGCAGGTTTACGTGGCCGTTGAAGCTCTCGGTCTGCTCCCCCGACCAGCCGAACCAGATGCCGCCCATCTCGTGCAGCGCCGCCTGGAGCGCGACCGCGAGGCCGCCCTGAGCACCCGAGTGCGAACCCTGCGGCGCGCTGACGCGATTGGATATGATGATCAAACGGCTCAACGGATCGAACTCCACGGTTTACTCAGCAGGACCGCGCAATTGATCATGCCCACGAGCGAATAGGTCTGGGGATAATTGCCCCATAGCTCCCCGGTGAGGGGGTCGATGTCCTCCGACAGCAGCCCGGCCGCGGTCCGCCGGCTCAGCATCTCCTCGAACAGCGCACGCGCATCGGCGCTGCGGCCGGTGAAGTGGAGCGCCTCGATCAGCCAGAATGTGCAGACGTTGAATGCCGTCTCGGGCAGGCCGAAGTCGTCCTCCGTCGCATAGCGCAGCATGTGCGAGCCGCGGCGCAGCCCGGCCTCGACTGCCTCCAGCGTGCCCACGAACCGCGGGTCGTCCGGCGAGAAGAAGCGCAGGTCGAGGAGCTGGATCAGGCTCGCGTCGAGATCGTCGCCCGCGAAGGTTGCCGACATGCGCCGCGTGCCTTCGCGCCACGCCTCCTTCTCGATCCGCTGGCGGATCTGGTCGGCACGGTCCTGCCAGAAGGCGCGGCGCGCCTCGATTCCCAGCGCCTGCGCGGCGTTGGCCAGCCGGTCGCACGCCGCCCAGCACATCGCCGCCGAATAGGTGTGGACGCTCTGGCGCGTCCGCAGCTCCCACAGGCCCGCGTCGGGTTGGTTGTGATATTCCCAGGCGCGCTCGCCGACCTTCTCGAGCGCTTCGAAATCCTCGACCCCCGCCATGCGGAACAGCCGCTGATCGAAGAACGCCTGGGTATTGGAGAGCACGATCTGCCCATAGGCATCGTGCTGGACCTGCTCATAGGCCTGGTTGCCGACGCGGACCGGCCCCATGCCCCGATATCCCGCCAGCGCCTCGGCGAACCGCTCCTCGAGCACCGCTTCGCCCAGCACGCCGTATAGCGGCTGGATGTGTCCGCCGCGGGCCCCGTCCACGATGTTGCGCAAATAGACCAGATAGCCTTCGAGCACGTCGAGGGCGCCCAATCGGTTGAGCGCCTGGACCGTGTAATAGGCGTCGCGGATCCAGCAGTAGCGATAATCCCAGTTGCGCTGCGAGCCGGCGTGCTCGGGGATCGAGGTGGTGAGCGCGGCGACGATCGCGCCGGTTTCTTCGTGCTGGCAGAGCTTCAGGCTGATGGCACAGCGGATCACCACTTCCTGCCATTCGAGCGGTATGGCGAGCCCGCGCACCCATTCGCGCCATTCGCCGTCGGTCTCGGTCAGCATCGCGTCCAGCGTTGCGGCGATGTCGCTGTCGAAGCTCTCGTCGGGGCCCAGGAAGAAGTGCAGCGGCCGCTCGATCCGGAAGGCGCGCTCCTCGTGCACCATCCCTACCGGCGCGGTGGTGGTGAGGCGCATCGTCATCTGGGCGAGCTGGTAACGGATATGATTGGAGCCGCCGATCCGCTGTCCGCAGCCGCCGCCCCAGCCGCAGGTGGGCCGCAGCCGCACCCGGATGCGGGGGCTGCCGGCGAGCGGCCGGACGATGCGGGCATAGGCCACCGGCCGGTACGTCCGTCCCTTGCGGCGAAAATAGGGGCAGAAATCGATCACTTCGATCACATTGCCGTCAGCGTCGGTGTGGCGGCTGATCAGGATCGGCGTGTTGCGGCGGTAGCTCTGCTCGACGCTCACGCAGCCTTCGAGCTCGATCGCCCAGAAGCCGGACGCCTCGTCCGCCGCCGGTTCGATGCCGCCCACCAGGGCGGAGAAGAGCGGATCGCCGTCGACGCGCGGCACGCAGCCCCACACGAAGCGGCCGGCGCGATCGACGAGGGCGCTGACCTGGCAATTGCCGATCGGCCAGAGATCGAGATCGGTCACGCCGCCTTGCCGCAGGCAGCCTCGAGCCAGCCAAGCGTCGCCTCTACGCTGTCGAGCCGATAACGCGCGGCAGTCGGGCGCGCGGGCCCGACGAGAATTCCGGCCCCGTCCAGCGCTTCGGCGGCTGCGAAGCCCGGTTCGTCCGTAAGATCGTCGCCCATGAAGACCGGACGCGTGGAGGCCAGTTTCGGTTCCGTCATGAGTGTGCGGATCGCGGTGCCTTTGTCGCCTCCCGATGCGCGGACCTCGACCATCATCTTGCCCGGCTGGAGGTGCAGCCCGTGTGTACGTGCAAGCGCCTCGGCAAGCGCCTGCGAAGCGCTTTCCTCGTGCGGCGCCTCGCGGAAGTGGAGCGCCACGCCGAGCGGCTTTTCCTCCACCAGCAAACCGGGCCGCTCCGCGGCGAGGCGGCGCATCGCGTCGAGCACCGCGTCGAGCCCGGGCGGGCGCTCGATGGGAGCGCTGCGCCCGTCGATCCAGCGATATTCCATGCCGTGGCTTCCCACTACATTGACGATCGGTTCGCCGAAGAATGCGACCAGCTCCCCGGCCGGGCGACCGCTGATCAGCGCGACACGGCCGTCGAGCCGCTCGATCAGCCGGCGCATCAGCGCGCCAAGCCGCACGTCTACGGCGACCGCATCCGGGCGCTCGGCTATTTCGACGAGCGTGCCGTCGAAATCGAGGAAGAGACTGGCGCCATCAAGCAGATCGACAGGCGGCGGCGGAGCGAGGGGTTCTTTCGCAGGCACGGAATGCCTCTGGCCCATTTGGGCGCGGATGAAAACCCGCACCGACCGGCGCTTACGACCAATGGCACGCCGACGGGCGCTGCTCGGGCTACCATCCTGATCCGCTGGGCAGGCTCTCGGCGGGCCGATGCCGCACTGCGACGATCCGCAGTTTCCCTGCATTGAACCGCGAGGCCGGGCTGGTTACGACGCCATCGGGGCAAGTCGATCGGGGTGGGAGTAGATGGCCGAGTTCTTTATTTTCGTCTATGCGCTGCTGGCGATGTTCGTGATCTTCGCGATGCAGCGCAACAAGCGCGAGCAGCGGCCGAACTCGCCGATGGTGACGATGGTCGGCTGGGGCCTCTTCTCGCTTTCCTCGACGCTGGCGCTGCTGCTGGGCGCCGTCGCGCTGGCGCTCGCGATGGGGATGCACATGCAGCTCCCGGCGGGCTTCGAAGCGCCGATCTTCTAAGGGCTCCGTGCCGGTCTACGAAATCGGCGGAAAAACGCCCCGGATCGCCTCGGACGCCTGGGTGGCGCCCAGCGCCGATCTGATCGGCGAGGTCGAGCTCGCCGCACTCTCCAGCGTCTGGTTCGGCGCCGTTATCCGCGCCGACAACACGCCGATCCGCGTCGGCACGCGCACCAACATCCAAGAAGGGGCGATGCTCCACTCCGATCCCGGCGCGCCGTGCACGCTGGGCGAGGACGTTACCGTCGGTCACCATGCGATCCTCCACGGCTGCACGATCGGCGATCGCGTGCTGATCGGCATGGGAGCCACCGTGCTCAACCGCGCCGTGATCGGCGAGGATTGCCTGGTCGGCGCTGGCGCGCTGGTGACCGAAGGCAAGATCTTCCCGCCAGGGCAGCTGATCGTCGGCGCCCCTGCCCGCGCCGTCCGGCCGCTCGACGAGGCGCAGAAGGCGCTGCTCAAGGCCTCCGCTGCGCTCTACGCCGCCAAGCAGCGCGAATATGCCGCGGGGCTCAAGCGAATCGATTGAGCACCCGATTCGCCCGGAGCCAGCATTCCGGCCGATTTGCTCCGCGTCGCACCGCCCGCCTGCCGTAGCGTCCCGCTCGCGGCTCTCGACAGCGGTCCGCGCACCGCTACACATTCCGGCATGGCTCTTCCTCCGCTCTTCGATCGCCTGCGGCTTCCCGTGATCGGCTCGCCGCTGTTCATCATCTCGGTTCCCGATCTGGTGATCGCCCAGTGCAAGGCAGGGATCGTCGGATCCTTCCCCGCGCTCAATGCGCGCCCGGAGAGCCTGCTCGACGAATGGCTCCACCGGATCACCGAGGAGCTGGCGGCGTGGGACCGCGAACATCCCGATACGCCCGCCGCGCCCTTCGCGGTCAATCAGATCGTCCACCGATCGAACCCGCGGCTCGAGCACGACGTCGCGGTCTGCGCCAAATGGAAGGTGCCGATCGTGATCACGTCGCTCGGCGCCCGCCCCGAGCTCAACGACGCGGTCCACGGCTGGGGCGGCATCACGCTCCACGACGTGATCGACAACCGCTTCGCCCACAAGGCGATCGAGAAAGGCGCCGACGGGCTGATCCTGGTCGCAGCGGGGGCCGGCGGCCATGCCGGGCGGCTCAATCCCTTCGCTTTCGTGCACGAGGTTCGCGAGTGGTTCGACGGGCCGCTGGTCCTCTCGGGCGCGATCGCCACCGGCCGGGCGATCCTTGCCGCGCAGGCGGCGGGCGCCGACCTGGCCTATATCGGCTCGCCCTTCATCGCCACCGAAGAGGCGAATGCGATCCCGGCCTACAAGCAGGCGATCGTCGACGGCACTGCCGAGGACATCGTCTATTCGAACCTCTTCACCGGCGTGCACGGCAATTATCTGCGCCAGTCTATCCTCAACGCCGGGCTCGACCCCGACAAGCTTCCCGAAAGCGATCCCAGCGCGATGAACTTCGGCGGGGCCAAGGCATGGAAGGACATCTGGGGCTCGGGCCAGGGCATCGGCGCCGTCCACGCAGTCGAGCCGGCCGCGGTGAGGATCGAGCGCCTCAAGGCCGAATATGCCGCCGCACGCGCGGCGCTCGCCTGATCCCCCGGGGATTGCGATCAGAAAGAAGTGGCGAGCCGCTCGAACATGCTGCGCGCCGGGCTTGCCACGGGTTCAGGCTCGTCCAGCGACTCATCGAGCCGCGCGACGCGGCGGTGGAGCTCGATGCTCGTCCGGATGATGCCCGCCGCTTGATCGGGCATCGCCGCCACCGTCTCCTCGTCGGTCTCGGGCGCAGTCCCTAGCCGGCGCGACGGGGCACGCGCTTCGCCTGGAGCGAGTTCGCCCGCATCGACCGCGCGTTGGGTGAGCAGCCAGGCGATGACGTGCATCAGCCGCGTGGTGACCTTGAGCGACTCGCACGAAAAGGCGACCCGGCCGAGACCGTCCATCGTCTCGCGGTCGTCGCGCCCGAGCTGGTCGAAATAGCCGCGTGCTTCGTCGGCAAGCAGCATAGCGTCGACATAGAGCGAGTCGATCAGCCGGCGGTGGATTCGAGATGCGGCCTTGCTGTCCATGGCGCGCTCTAGGTGCCACAGGCGCATAGGCAACAAAATGCTTAATTTTGCCGGTTGCGGCGTGCCGCGCCGAAGCGCGGGATCAGGCGATGATGTCCGGGATCAGCTGGTCCTCCAGCAGCACGATCTCGTCGCGCAGCTTGAGCTTGCGCTTCTTGAGGCGCGCGATCCGGAGCTGATCCGCGCCGCTGCCGGCAAGCAGCGCATCGATCGCGACGTCTAGGTCGCGGTGCTCCGATCGCAGCGCTTCCAGCTTCCGCAGGATCTCGCCCTCGTCCATGGCACGCCCCCCTCACCGCCTCTCGTGCACGAGCTACCAAGCCTCGGCAACGGGCCATCGCGCCTTTTCCGCAAACCGTCGATGGGGGCAAGATTCGACTCGCGACAAACGCGGCGAATCGTGGTCTAATCCGTTCCCCCAGCGAACCCTGAAGGAGGACTGCTTCCATGCAGAACGCGCATCAGTCAGCACTCAATGCCAAGCATTCGATGCTGGATCGGCGAATCGCCAGCGAATCGCAGCGACCTCTTCCTGACCAGATGCTGTTGGCGGAGCTGAAGAAACAGAAGCTGCGCGTCAAGGAGGCGATGGCCCGCTAGGGCGGTTACCACAGCTTTGCAGTAGGCGGTGTGGTCGCGAGGCCACACCCCGGCACCCCGAATCGCGCTCTTGACGCGCGCGAACCGGGTGCCCGCCTAGCACCGCTTGGCGACGGCGGCTGTGCCGGCGCTTCTGCTCGCGGGCTTGCGGGCCAGCAACGGATCGATCGGTTGATCGAATCCCACACCGACTCGCCCCTCGGCAGACCAGGCGACACGGCCGCTGACCCAGCCGATGCCGCGCACTTCGACCGCGACGGGCGTGCCGCGCGCGAGCGGCTCGGCATGTTCGGCCATCAGCCCGCCGATAGAAAGGTTGCGCACGCGCACCTGCGCTGGCGGGTTCTCGCCGACTCGGAACTGCGCGACCAGCAGCAGGCTGGCGCGCGGAGCGGCGCGCTGTTCGCCGAAATCCTCGGTCGAAAGCTCCGCCGTGGAATGCTGATCACGCTGGTCCATCAATGCCGCCCGCAAGCAATTGTCTCGGGCCGGCTATAGGCCTGCAATCCTTACCCAATCCGTTAACCGCTCCCGCAGGAGTCCGCGGATCAGGCATGATCAGTCCCGCTATTCGTCGCGGGAAACCTTCTCGTTGCGCTCGTGGCGCTCCTGCGCCTCGACCGTCATCGTGGCGATCGGCCGCGCCTCGAGCCGGGCCAGCGAGATCGGCTCGCCGGTGACTTCGCAATAGCCATATTCGCCTTCGTCGATGCGGCGCAGCGCCGCATCGATCTTGGCGATCAGCTTGCGCTGGCGATCCCGCGTACGCAGCTCGATCGACCAGTCGGTCTCGCTCGAAGCGCGATCGGTGAGGTCCGCCTCGCGCAGCGAATCGGCCTGAAGCTGATTGAGCGTTCCCGCTGCCTCGCGATAAATCGCGTCCTTCCAGGCGTGCAGCTTCGCACGAAAATATTCGAGCTGCCGCGGGTTCATGAACGGTTCGTCGTTGTGCGGCCGGTATCCGTCGTCACCGTCGTTCGCCGCATCGGGAAATTTATTGGGTTCCTCGAAACGATCCAAAACTGTCGCCATCCCCACTCTCCACGCACCGGTCGCCCAGTAGCCAAGCCCCAGATGACCGTCTGTCTGCCCGAGCGCCCTATACTTTCGCGCGAGCCGGTAAACAAGCGCAGGATTTGCAACCGACTCCGCCAAATCCCCCATATTCAGAGGGATATTGACGATTCCTGAACCAATCAGGGCCGCTTTACGGCGGACGGACAAGTTGCCGGCCAATATTCGGATCGCGCTAAGCCCCCTGTTCGCAAAGACAAACGCCCGCTCCGGAGCGGTCCCGGAGCGGGCGGCTGAAATGATCGAAGAACAGCGCAAGCAGCGGCCGGCGCTTGGCTCGCGGCGCAAATCGCGCGGCTCAATCCGCCTTGAGCAGCGCTTCCTCGATCTGCGGTACGGTGTGCCCGGTGAGATTCTTGTCGATCTCGGCGGTGATCCGCTCGGCGACCTCGGTATGGTAATGTTTCCTGAGCTCGCCCAGCGTGCGCGGCGGCGCGACGATGATCAGCGACTCGAACTCGCCCCGCAGCGCGCGATCCTTGAGCAGTTCCGCAGCTTCGGCGGCGAACCGGTCCTCTTCGAGCTGGTGGAAGTCGACTTCGTCCATGTTTCCCGCGCCCCATTGCGCGCCCGAGGTCCGCGTTCCCATCGCGCCGCCGGCGAGGTCGGTCGCCTGCTCGTGGTGATCGGGATTGTGCTTGTCGATCACCTTCTTCTCGACCTGCAGGTTCGGAAACTCGGCATCGCCCTCGTTCCTCAGGAACAGCATCTTCCGGCCGTCCGCGACCATCACGACGGCATCGTGCGGAACCTGCATTTCACGTCTCCTCTTCTCGTTCGCAGGACATGAACGCCGCGATTCGGCTCAGGGTTGCGCGGGCCCTGCCCCGCCGTCATAGGCAGGCGCCATGCACGACATCCGCTCCATCCGTGAGAACCCCGAGGCTTTCGACGCCGGCCTCGCCAGGCGTGGGCTCGAGCCGCTCGCCGCCGCGCTGCTCGCGCTGGACGAGCGCCGCCGCGCGCTGGTGACCGAGATCCAGACCGGCCAGGCGCGCCGCAACGAGGCTTCGAAGGCGATCGGCGCGGCCAAGGCGCAGAAGGACGAGGCGACCGCGGCTTCGCTGATGGCCGAAGTCTCCACGCTCAAGGAGCGCCTGCCCGCGCTGGAAGCGGAAGAAAAGGCAGTCGGCGAAGATCTCGAATCGCGTCTTGCCGCCCTCCCCAACCTGCCGCTCGCCGACGTGCCCGAAGGCGCCGACGAGAACGACAATGCACTGGTCCACGAGCGTGGCACCCGCCCGGAATTCGGCTTCGAACCGAAGGAGCATGACGCGATCGGCCCCGCGCTGGGGCTCGACTTCGAAACCGGCGCGATGCTCTCCGGCTCGCGCTTCACTTTCGTGCGCGGCGATGCCGCCCGGCTCCACCGCGCGCTCGGCCAGTTCATGCTCGACACGCTGTCCCGCGAGCATGGCTATGAGGAGGCGGTGCCGCCCGTGCTCGTCCGTTCGGAGGCGATGTTCGGCACCGGCCAGCTCCCCAAGTTCGCCGAGGACAGCTTCCAGACCACCGACGGCCGCTGGCTGATCCCCACCTCCGAAGTGAGCCTCACCAACAGCGTCCGTGAGCAGATCCTGAGCGAGGAGGCGCTGCCGATCCGGCTCACCGCGCTCACCGCCTGCTTCCGCTCCGAGGCGGGCGCCGCGGGCCGCGACACGCGCGGCTATATCCGCCAGCACCAGTTCGAGAAGGTCGAGATGGTCTCGATCGTCCCTCCCGACCAGTCCGACGCCGAGCACGAGCGGATGACCGGCTGCGCCGAGGACATACTCACCAAGCTCGGCCTCGCCTTCCGCCGGATGAAGCTGTGCACCGGCGACATGGGCTTCTCGGCGGCGCGGACCTACGATCTCGAAGTCTGGCTGCCGGGCCAGGCGCGCTACCGCGAGATCTCGTCCTGCTCGACCTGCACCGATTTCCAGGCGCGCCGCATGAACGCGCGCTACCGTCCCGAGGGCGAGAAGGGCACCCGCTTCGTCCACACGCTCAATGGCTCGGGGCTGGCAGTCGGCCGCACGCTGGTCGCAGTGATCGAGAACTACCAGCAGGAGGACGGCTCGGTCGCGGTTCCAGAGGTGCTCCAGCCCTATCTCGGCGGGCTCAACCGGCTCGAACCCGCGCGCTGATGCGCATCCTCGTCACCAACGACGACGGCATCCACGCCCGCGGCCTTGCCGTGCTCGAGCGGATCGCGGCTGCCTTCTCCGACGACGTCACCGTCGTCGCGCCGGCCGAAGAGCAATCGGGCAAGAGCCGCTCGCTCACCCTTACCGAGCCGTTCCGCGTCCGCCGCCTCGGCGACAGGCGCTTCGCGGTGCGCGGCACGCCCACCGATTGCGTGATGTTCGCGCTCGCCGAGGCGATGAAGGACGGCCCGCCGGACCTGGTGCTCTCGGGCGTTAACCGCGGCGGCAACCTCGCCGAGGACGTGAGCTATTCGGGCACCGTCTCCGCCGCGATGGAGGGTGCGCTCGCCGGCATTCGCTCGATCGCGCTCAGCCAGCGCTACGCCCAGACCGGCATGGGCGACCGCGTCTCGTTCGACACCGCCGAGGCGTGGGGCGAGCGAGTGCTGCGTCCGCTGCTCGATCTCGACTGGGCGCCGCGCACGCTGGTCAACATCAACTTTCCGCCCGTCGATCCCGGCGAGGTGAAGGGTATCCGCGCGGTGTCGCAGGGCCTGCGCGACTATGGACGCGTCGGGCTCGACAAGCGCGTCGATCCACGCGGCTTCCCCTATTACTGGCTCGCGATGGCGCGCCTGCCGCACTCTCCCGAACCGGACACCGACCTGGAGGCGATCGAGCAGGGCTATGTCACGGTCACCCCGCTCCACCTCGACCTCACCCATCGCGCGTCGCTCGAAACGCTCCGAGCCGCCTACGGCTGAGCGCTCGCGGCGACGGCTAATCTCTGGTCACGCCGGCCCGTTGCCCGTAGAGCGGAAGCGGGCAACGAAGAGGGGTTGATGATCGCGCTTTCCGGCAATTCGTTTTCGAAGCCGCCTGCCTGCTAGGCCATGGCGATCGCCACGCCCTCGACGCTCAAGCGCAAGTCCAGCCTGCCGGTATGGGCCTCGATCGCCTGGCGCGTGCTCACCGTGCTGGGGCTGCTCGCGCTGGCGGTGGGCGTGCACTGGATCGAGCGCGACGGGCTCAAGGACACTTTGGACGGGCACGTCAGCTTCCTCGACATCCTCTACTTCACGTCGATCTCGGTCACCACCACCGGCTATGGCGACATCGTGCCGGTCAGCAATTCGGCGCGGATGTTCGACGCTTTCGTGGTTACCCCGATCCGCGTCTTCGTGGTGCTCCTCTTCCTCGGCACGGCCTATAATTTCGTGCTCAAGCGAACCTGGGACAAATGGCACATGGCTCTGATCCAGCGATCCCTTTCGGGACACATCATCGTCGCCGGCTTCGGCACCACCGGATCGGAGACGGTTGACGAGCTGATCGCGCGCGGCACGGCGCCGGGCGACATCGTCGTCATCGATCTCGACGAGGAGCATATCGCCCGCGCCCAGGCATGCGGCTGCATCGTGCTCCAGGCGGACGCGACCCGCGACCAGGTGCTCAACCAGGTCCACATCGGCACCGCCCAATCGATGATCGTCTGCGCGGGCCGCGACGACACTTCGATCCTGATCACCCTCACCGCACGCCACCTGGCCCCCGCAATTCCGATCAGCGTGATCGTCCGCAACGAGGACAACGAGCTTCCCGCGCGCGCGGCCGGGGCCACCACGGTGGTCAATCCGGTGAGCTTCGCCGGCCTGCTGCTCGCCAGCTCGTGCCATGGCACGCATCTGTCCGACTATCTGATGGATCTCGCCTCGATCCACGGCCGCGTCCAGCTCACCGAGCGTCCGGTAAGCGAACAGGAGCTGGGCAAGCCGCTGTCCGCGATCACGACCGGCCTTGGCGTCCGCATCTATCGCGGCGGCCAGCCCTACAGCTTCGCCGAGCCCCAGGCGGCCTCGCTGGCAGCAGGCGACACGATTATCGAGATCGTCACCGCCACTTGACGCCGCCGCGCGCCCGGCAATGGTCGCGCGATGACCGAACGCCTGCTGCCGATCGCGCTTCTGCTCGGCTCGAACATCTTCATGACCTTCGCCTGGTACGGCCATCTGCGGTTCAAGGCCGCGCCGCTCGCGCTCGTCATCGTCGCGAGCTGGGGCATCGCCTTCATCGAATATTGCCTCGCCGTACCCGCGAACCGCTGGGGCAGCAGCGTTTATTCCGCCGCGCAGCTCAAGGGGATGCAGGAAGTGATCACGCTCAGCGTGTTCGCAGTCTTCTCGATTCTCTACCTGGGGCAGAAGATCACCGCCAACCATCTGATCGGCTTCGCGCTGATCGCGGCGGGCGCGTGGTTCCTGTTCCGCGCGCCCGCCTGATCATGCCCGTTAGCTGAGCAGGCTGAGCGCGACGCCCATCACGAGGAACACCGCCAGCCAATGGCCTGCGTCGATCAGGAAATGCTTCATCGTCGCCTGCTGGAACAGGTAGTTTACTGCCATCGCCGGGATCACGAACCCCAGCGCCGTCCCGCCCGCGACCATTGCCGCGGTGCCGAGGCTGGTGCTGCCATACGTGCCGAGCACGTGATCGAGCACGAACGCCATCAACAGGTCGAGCAGGAACGTCAGCCCGAACAGTACGGCAGGATTGCCGCCGCCCGCCCGGATCTGCTCTTCGGTCAGGCCGCGCGCTTCGATCCAGGCCTTGCCGAACAACACGCTGTACCAGACGGCGCCCACGCCGAAGCCGGCGACCGCCGCGACCAGGATCGCGATCCAGTGAATTTCCGTACCCATCGGCTTTCCCCTCCCGTTCGTTACGGTGGCGGCAGGATACGCCTTTCGACATTTGCTAGCAATTTTCGCGAAAATCCCTATGTCGCGCGCCAATCATGGCAACCAAACTCCCCGAGGCCCCTCGCGTAGGGATGGTGTCGCTCGGCTGTCCCAAGAACCTGGTCGACAGCGAACGCATCCTCACCAAGCTGCGCAGCGACGGCTATGCGATGTCGCCCGACTATGCCGGCGCAGACGTCGTGCTGGTCAACACCTGCGGCTTTCTCGACTCCGCCAAGGAGGAGTCGCTCGAAGCAATCGGGGAGGCGATCGCCGAGAACGGCCGCGTCATCGTCACCGGCTGCATGGGCAAGGAAGCCGAGGTCATCCGCGCGCGCTTCCCCAACGTGCTCGCGGTCACCGGCGCGCACCAGTATGAGGAAGTCGTCGGCGCGGTGCACGAAGCGGCACCGATGCCGCCCTCGCCCTTCGTCAACCTCGTGCCCGACGCAGGGCTCAAGCTCACTCCGCGCCATTACAGCTATCTGAAGATCTCGGAGGGCTGCAACCACCGCTGCGCCTTCTGCATCATCCCGGCGCTGCGCGGCGATCTGGTAAGCCGCCGCCCCGACGCGATCCTGCGCGAGGCCGAGAAGCTGGTCGAGGCGGGAACGAAGGAACTGCTGGTCATCAGCCAGGATACCTCTGCGTACGGCATCGACATCCGCAAGGAGCCGCGGATGTGGAAGGGGCACGAAGTGGTCCCGCACATGACCGATCTCGCCCGCGAGCTCGGCAGGATCGCGCCGTGGGTGCGGCTCCACTATGTCTACCCCTATCCGCACGTCGATCAGGTCATCCCGCTGATGGCCGAAGGGCTGATCCTCCCCTATCTCGACATCCCGTTTCAGCACGCCAGCCCGAGCGTGCTGCGCGCGATGAAGCGCCCGGCCAACGAAGCCAAGGTGCTGGAGCGCCTCAAGGGCTGGCGCGCAATCGCCCCCGACATCACGATCCGCTCGACGTTCGTGGTGGGCTTCCCGGGCGAGACCGAAGAGGATTTCCAATATCTCCTCGATTGGCTCGACGAAGCCCAGTTGGACCGCGTCGGCGCGTTCCGCTTCGAGCCGGTCGAAGGCGCCCCCGCCAATGATCTCCCCGGCGCCGTGCCCGAGGAAGTCAAGGAAGAGCGCTACGCCCGGATCATGGAGAGGACGGCGGCGATCTCCGCTGCCAAGCTCCAGGCCAAGATCGGCCGCACGCTCGAAGTCCTCATCGACGAAGTCGGCGAGGAAGGTGGCGCCACCGGCCGCAGCCAGGCCGATGCGCCCGAGATCGACGGCCAGGTCTTCCTGCGCGATTCCGGCCACCTGAAGCAGGGCGACATCGTCCAGGTCCACATCGAAGACGCCGACGAGCACGACTTGTTCGGCGTTCCCTTCACCTCCCAGAGCGAGATTGCATGAGCTATAACTCTACCTTTCAAGACCGGATCAAGAGCAGCGCCGAGGCCAAGAAGAAGGCGCTGGAGAAGCTGCGCGCCAAGCCTGCGCCCGATCCCGCGGTGATCGCAGAGCGTCAGGCGCGCCGCGCCGCCAAGGAAGCCGCCGAAGCCGAGAAGCGCGAAGCCAAGCGCCGCGCCATCGAAGAGGAAAAGGCCGCGAAGATCGCCGCCGCCGAGGCCGCCGCAGCAGCAGCCGAGGAGGAGAAGGCTCGCCTCGAAGCCGAACGCAAGGCCAAGGCTCCGCCGAGCTCGGCCGAGCTCAAGGCGCTTCGCGATGCGCGCTACGCTGCGCGCAAGGCCCGCGTCCTGGGCCGCTGAACCGCCTCGACTCCGGTGGCCGAGCGGCTAGGGTCTGTACCCAATGCCCGCAATGACCGGGATCGCCCGGAGAAGTGGGCAGGCTAGGAGTGACGCGCAGCGCGGGCTGGTTTGCCCGTGCAAGCGGCGCGACGCAGTCCTGCGCGCTTCTCCGGGCGACCGCGAAGCGGCGGGCGGATTTTGGCGCAGGGCAGCGTCATTCGTCGGTCACGATGGCACCGCATCGTTCCCTCCTCACTCCTCCCCCTGCGCCAAAATCCGCTCCGTCGCGGCCGTTGCGGGCACTGGGTACAGACCCTAGGGTGCGCCCAGCCGAACGCCACCGGAGACGCCATGCGCAGCCTCGTTCTTACCGCCGCCCTCCTCTTCGCCGCTCCGGTCGCGGCCCAGCCGCTCACCGCCGACGAAACCGCCAGGGTCGACAAGATCGTCGCCGACGCGCTCGCCGCCACGCAGGTGCCCTCGGCATCGGTGGCCATCGTCCGCGACGGCAGGATCGTCTTCGCCAAGGCCTATGGCGATCAGGGGCCTACGCTCCCCGCCACCACCCCCGACGCGCGCTACCACATCGCCTCGATCTCGAAGCAGTTCACCGCCGCGGCGATGCTGCTGCTCGAGGATGAGGGCAAGCTGAGCCTGGACGACACGATCGGCAAATATCTGCCCGGCGTCTCCGGCGGCGCTACCGTTACGATCCGCCAGCTCCTCAGCCACACCGCGGGGCTGCAGGACTATTGGCCGCAGGATTACAGCTTCGCCGCGATGGAGCAGCCCGCGACCCCGCAGGCGATCCTCGATCGCTGGGGCAAGAAGCCGCTCGACTTCGCGCCCGGCACCCAGTGGCAATATTCGAACACCGGCTATGTCGCGGCGGGAATGATCATCGAGAAGGTGACCGGCGAGCCCCTCCTCGCCTTCCTCGACCGCCGCATCTTCAAGCCGCTCGGCATCAGGCCGCTCGACCAGGATGTTGCAACGGGCAAGGGCTACCCCACCGGCTATCGCCGCAACGCGCTCGGCCCCGTCCGCCCGATCAAGGTCCCCGCGCCCGACTGGATGTTCGCCACCGGCGAGCTGGCGATGTCCGCGAGCGACCTTGCCAAATGGGACATCGCCCGGATCGAGCGCAAGCTTCTCCCCGCCGAGGACTGGATCGAGCAGGAGAAGATGATCCGCCTTGCCGACGGCACCCCCGCCAACTACGGCCTCGGCGTCACGCTCGGCACCCGCGGCGAGTATAAGCAGGTGAGCCACGGCGGCGCTGCGGTGGGCTTCCTCAGTTCGAACATCGTCGTCCCCGACGCGCGGGTCGCAGTCGTGTCGCTGGTCAACGGCGATTTCGGCAACGCACATTCGAGCATCGCCAACAAGATCCTCGACGTCGTCCTCCCCGCCGCCAGGGCGAACGACGACGAGGCCCACCGCGCCGCGCTCGCCCGCGACGTCTATGCCGCGATCCAGCGCGGCGAGCTCGATCGGTCGCGGCTGACCGGGAACGCCAATTACTATTTCACGGCGGAGACCCTCGCCGACTATCGCGACAGCCTCGGCCCGCTTGGCGCGCCGACCAGCTTCGAGCCGCTGGGCGGTCCGCGGCTGCGCGGCGGCTTCGTCAACCGCAACTATCGGATCGGCTATCCCGGCCGCTCGCTCACGCTGATCACTTATGCCGAGCCCGGCCGCGACGGGAAGATCGAGCAGTTCATGATCACGCCTGCGAGCTGATGCGCGCCGCGCTGCTCCCGCTCGCCGCATCCGCCGCGCTCGCGCTCTCGCCGGCGGGCGCAGCGCCCCAAGCCACGCGCACGACCGCCGTCGATCCGCTGACGGTGCAGGACGACGACTTCGCTCGCCACCGCACGGCCGCCGAGTGGAAGGGACTGAAGGTCAGCCAGCTCGAGTTCCGCGAGGAGCGCGCCGCGTGGCGGCTCTGGCGCATCGCCAACACCGGCCAGCCGCGCGGTCCCCTCTGGTTCGTGCCGCACGACAACGAGAATGCCGGGTTCGAGGCCGCGCTGGTCGCCGTACGCCGCTACGGCGGAACGATCATTGCAGTCGATGCCGGTGTCGCGGACGACGGCGTCCGCATGAACCGCGCCGTGGATTATGGCCGGGCGGTCGACCCCAACCGCAATTTCGACACCGCGCTTCCCGGCTATGCCCGCCGAATCCTCGCCGATCTGCGGCCCGGCATGCCGGTGATCGCGCTCCACACCAACGGCCGCGGCTTCGACACCTCTCAATCGCGCTGCAACAGGTCCGATCCGCCCGGCAGCGGCGTGATCTCGATCCGCTACTGCGACGATGTGCTGACCCCCAGCCCGTCGCGCAAGCGCGCCTGGCCGTGGGAGGACCCGGACACCGTCGCCTTCGCTCCTTACCGCCCGGCGGCCGGACCCAATTCGGCCTTCTGCGGCAGGCAGATGGTGCAGGCGGACTTCAACGTGGTGTTCGAGCGCGTCGTCACCAGCGATCGTTCGCTGTCCAACTATGCCGTGCTCCACGGCATCGATTACCTGAACTTCGAGACGCTCGAACGCGGCCTCGATCCCGCCGCGCTGGCGCAGAGCCGCGACCGGCTGGTTCACATCATCGATCGCGCGCTGGCGATGTGCGCACCGGCCATTCGCCGCCTGCCGTGAAAAACTACCGGTGCCCGGTCTAGCCCTGCGCCGCATCGGACCCTAGATCGGCATCCTATGCCTGATCTCGCTTCGCTGATTCAGCCCGACCGCGGCCAGCCCGCGCGCACCATCCACCTGATCGATGCCAAGGGCTTCGACGCCTGGCTCTCGGCCCAGCCCCCGCGCCACCGCACCGCGGCGCAGGCGCAGAAGCTCGCTCCCACCGGCTATTCGAGCGCGATCCTGCCCGGCGACGGGCCCGAGGACTGGTCGGTCGTGACCGTGGTCGCCAATGTCGAGAAGCTCACCCCCTGGTGCCTCGCCAAGCTCGCCGAGACGCTTCCGGAAGGAACCTATCGCGTCGAAGGCCACGAACCCGGCAAGGCGCTCTACGGCTGGCTCGCCGCCCAGTACAAATTCGATCGCTATCGCAAGAAGGACGACAAGGCGCAGGGTCCGCGCGTCCTGCTCACTTCCGATCCCGCGAAGATGGAAGAGGCGCTGCGCCTCGCCGACGTCACCTTCAAGCTGCGCGACCGGATCAACACCGGCGCCAACGACATGGGACCCGCCGATCTCGAGGCCGCCGCCGCCGAGCTCGCCAAAGCGCACGGCGCGACGCTCTCGGTCGCCAAGGGCAGCGAGATCGCGAAGGGCTACGGCCTGATCTGGGCCGTCGGCAAGGCGGCGGGCGAAGGCCGCGAGCCGCGGCTGATCGAGCTCGAATGGGGCAATCCCGAGCATCCGCGCGTCGCGATCATCGGCAAAGGCGTGTGCTTCGATTCGGGCGGCCTCGACATCAAGCCCGCATCGGGGATGCGGCTGATGAAGAAGGACATGGGCGGCGCCGCCCATGCGCTCGCGCTCGCCGAGCTCGTCATGCTGGGTCGCCTGCCCGTCCGGCTCCACATGCTCGTCCCCGCGGTCGAGAATTCGATCTCGGGCGAAGCCACGCGCCCCGGCGACGTGATGATCTCGCGCAAGGGGATCAGCGTCGAGAACAGCAACACCGATGCCGAGGGCCGGCTGATCCTCGCCGACGCGCTTACCAAGGCCGCGGAGGCCGATCCCGAGCTGGTGTTCGACTTCGCGACGCTAACCGGCGCGGCGCGCGTCGCGCTGGGCGCCGATCTCCAGGCGCTGTTCGCGAACGACGACACGCTCGCCACCGAGCTGCTCGCCGCCGCCGAGAGCGAGGCGGACCCGATGTGGCGCCTGCCGCTCTACGATCCCTACAAGGAAATGCTGAAGTCCGACGTGGCCGACATGGTCAACGCGGCCGAGGCGCCTTTCGGCGGCGCGCTCACCGCGGCGCTGTTCCTTAAGGAGTTCGTGCCCGAGAAGGCTGCATGGGCGCATTTCGACATCTTCTGCTGGAACGGCTCGCCCAAGCCCGGCCGTCCCAAGGGCGCCGAAGCAGTCAGCCTGCGCGCCACCTGGAAGGTGCTCAAGGACCGCTACGCCGGCTGACGCCGCTCCGCCAACGGGGATAGCTTGCGGGGCGAAGAAAGGGCACGCCACGATCCTCGCGTCCGGGCCGGGCGGCTGCTATGTCCGGCGCATGGCCGCCGCACATCCCCGGCTCGCGCTTGCGGCGTGCATTCTTGCCAGCAGCCTTGCCTTCATAGACGGCTCGGTCACCAACATCGCGCTCCCTGCGATCGGCGGCGACCTTTCGGCCACGCCCGCCGAGCTGCAATGGACGATTAACGCCTATCTGCTGCCGCTCTCGGCGCTGCTGCTGATCGGCGGCGCGGCGGGCGATCATTTCGGGCGCCGCAAGCTGCTGATCGGCGGGATGGCGCTGTTTATGCTTGCCTCGCTCGCCTGCGCCGCTGCCACCGATCTCACGTTCCTGCTCGCCGCGCGCGCGGTGCAGGGTGTGGGCGCCGCCATCCTCTTGCCCAACAGCCTGGCGGTGCTCGGCAACAGCTTCGAAGGCGAAGCGCGCGGTCGCGCGATCGGCACCTGGGCGGCAGCGGGCGCGGTCGCCGGAGCGGTCGGCCCCCCGCTCGGCGGATGGCTCGTCGATGCGATCGGTTGGCGCGCGATCTTCTTCGTCAACCTCCCCGTCGCGCTCGCGGCGATCCTGCTCGCCTGGCGCTTCGTCGATGAGAGCGCAGCGCGCGAGCAGCCGCTCGACTGGTCGGGCGCGGCCGCGGCGACGCTGGCGCTCGCCGCGCTCACCTGGAGCCTCACTCTCTGGTCGAGCAGCGGTCGCTTCGATCTGCTCGCCGCGCTCGGCCTCGCCGCCGGAGCGATGCTCACCGCGCTGTTCCTGCGAATCGAGCATCGCCGCGGCGCCGAGGCGATGATGCCGCTGGCCATGTTCGGCTCGCGCGCCTTCACGGGCCTCACGCTGCTGACCTTTCTGCTTTACGGCGCGCTCGGCGGGCTGCTCCTGCTGCTGCCCTATGTGCTGATCCAGGCGAGCGGCTATTCGGCGCTCGATGCCGGGCTCGCGCTGCTACCGATGCCGCTGGGGCTGGCGATCGCCTCGCGGCTGACGGGCAGCCTCACCGAGCGCGTCGGCCCACGGTTGCCGCTCACGATCGGATCGCTGGTGGTGGCGGGCGGGTTCCTGGCGTTGCTGCTGTTGCGCGAGCAAGGCAGCTACTGGACCACCGTCTTTCCGGGTGCGGTGGCGATCGCGGTGGGCATGTCGTGCGTTGCCGCGCCGCTCACCACTGCGGTGCTCGCCTCGGTCGACGATTGCCATGCCGGCACCGCTTCGGGGTTCAACAGCGCGATCGCGCGCACCGGCGGACTCATCGCCACGGCGATCGCGGGCGCCGTCATAGCCACCGCCGGCGCGGCGCTCGTCACGGCCTTCCACTTCGCGGCGATCGTGTGCGCCGTACTCGCCGCACTCTTGAGCGTCACCGCCTATCTGACGCTTGGCGCGATCAGCGTGAAACCCGCGCCGCCGCCTCGATGATCGGCACGAACTTCTCGGCAGTCAGGCTCGCGCCGCCCACCAGCGCGCCGTCGACGTTGTCGATGCCCAGGATCGCCTCGGCATTGGCGCCGGTCACCGATCCGCCATAGAGGATGCGGATCCCTTCGGCGGCGTCGCCCACCATCATCTTCAGCTTGGCGCGGGCGATCGCATGCATCGATTCGATCTGGTCCAGCGTCGGGGTGCGCCCGGTGCCGATTGCCCAGCGCGGCTCATAGGCGAGCGTCAGCCAGTCGGGCGCGGCTCCGTCGGGAAGCGACTTCTCGATCTGCGACTGGACGATGCGCTCGGCACGCCCGGCGTTGTGCTCTGCCTCGGTCTCGCCGCAGCACAGGATCACCTCCAGCCCGTGCCGGTGCGCCGCCGCGGCCTTGGCCCAGGCATCGTGGCTGGTCTCGTGCTGGTCCGCACGGCGCTCCGAATGGCCGACGATGGTGAGCGTTGCGCCGATCTCTCTCAGCATTTCACCAGAGATGCACCCGGTATGCGCGCCCTTGTCCGCCTCGTGCAGGTCCTGCGCGCCGATCGGCAGGCCATTGGCAACGCGCACCGCGGATTCGATCAGCGTGAAGGGCACGCACAGCGCCACGTCCACTTGGGGGTGCGCCCGCGCCGCCGCCGCGATGGCCTCGATCTCGCCGAGCTGCGCCTTCAGCCCGTGCATCTTCCAGTTCCCGGCCACCAGCTTGCGCCGCATCTTGTCCTCCCTGTTTGTGCACCGCGATAGCGATCCCGCCGCGCGGCACAAGCTTGATGGCAGCGATCCGGCGCCCTAAAGCACCCCGGACTTCCTCTTACGAACGGCTCTTCATGCTCAGTTTCTTCCGGAGCTTCACCAAGTCGCGCTACGGCCTGATCGTGGTGTTCATCTTCCTCGCGATCATCGCGCTCGCCTTCGCCGCCGGCGACATCACCGGCATCCGCACGACAGGCGGCGGCTCGGGCGGAAGCGTGCTCGCCAAGGTGGGCGACACCGAGATCACCGACGCGCAGGTGCGTGACCGGATCGATCGCTTCATCCGCAACGCGCAGCGCGACGGACAGAATGTCACGATGGAGCAGTTCCTCGCGCAGGGCGGGCTCGATCTCGCGCTCGACGAGATGGTCAACGCCGCCGCCCTCTCCGAGTTCGCGAAGGATTCGGGCATGCAGGTGAGCAAGCGGCTGATCGACGGCGAGATCGCCAGCAATCCGGCGTTCTTCGGGCTCGACGGCAAGTTCAGCCAGAAGACCTTCGAAGACCTGCTCGCGCAGAACCGCCTCTCGCCTGCGCTGCTGCGCGAGGGCATGACAGAGGAGCGCTACGGCAACTGGCTGATCAACCGCGCGAGCATCGGCACCCAGGTGCCGGAGGGTGTCGCGCTTCCCTATGCCTCGCTGATGCTCGAGCGCCGCACCGGCGTGGTGGGCCTCGTCCAGTCGATCGCGATGGACCCGGGTCCCGATCCCGACGACAAGGCGCTGACTGCCTATTACACCAGCAATCGCGCCCGCTACATGATCCCGCAGCGCCGGATCGTCCGCTACGCGCTGGTGAAGCCCGACGCGATCCGCGCCACCATGACCGCTACCGACGCGGAGATCGCCGATGCCTTCAAAAAGGCTGGCGCGCGCTATGCCGCCACCGAGAAGCGCAGCGTCCGCCAGCTCGTCGTGCTCGATCAGGCCGCGGCGAACCGCATCGCCGGCGAAGTGAAGGGCGGCAAGACGATCGCAGCCGCGGCTGCCGCCGCCGGCCTCGAGCCGACGAGTTTCGACGGGGTCGAGAAGGCCGAGCTCGCTCGCCAGACCTCGCCCGCGATTGCCGACGCAGCCTTCGCCGCAGCCCAGGGCGGCGTGGTCGGCCCCGTCCGCAGCCCGCTCGGCTGGCACCTGCTCCAGGTCGAGAAGGTCGAGAAGGTCGCCGCCAGGACGCTCGATCAGGTCCGCGACGAGCTCGCCAGCGAGATCACCCAGCGCAAGACCGCCGAAGCGCTCGCCCGCACCCGCCAGACGATCGAGGACGGCATCGCCGACGGCAAGACCTTCGACGAGACGGTTCGCGACGCCAAGCTCACGGCTGCGCGCACGCCCGCGCTCACCGCGGAGGGCCAGAACCCGGAGGACCCCGCCTTCCAGCCCGATCCGCTGCTCGCGCCGGTGCTGCGCGGCGCCTTCGCGATCGAGCAGACCGGCGGCGATCCCGAGCTGGTCCCCGTCGCGCCCGACGGCAGCTTCGCACTGGTCGCGCTCGACCAGATCGTTCAGGCCGCACCGCGTCCGCTCGCGCAGATCCGCGATCGGGTGAAGGGCGATTATCTGATGGACAAGGCGCTGCAGAAGGCGCGCGCCGCCGCGACCGCGATCGTCCAGAAGGTGCAGAAGGGCGTGCCGATGCAGCAGGCGCTGGCCGAGGCCGGCGTCACCAAGGGTCCGCCGCCCAAGCCCTTCGACATGAAGCGCTCCGAAGTCGTGGGCCGGCAGGTGCCGCCGTTCATCCAGATGGCCTTCAGCATGGCACCCAAGACCGTCAAGCTGGTCGAGGGGCCCGATCGCATGGGCTATTACATCGTCCAGCTCGACACGGTGGAGGAGCACAGCGCCGCGGGCGACAAGGCCGCGATCGCACGGGTGCAGGGCGAGATCGCACCGCAGGTCGGTGCCGAGCAGGCGCGCCAGTTCATCATGTCGATCCGCAACCACCTCAAGGTCACGCGCAACGAGAAGGCGATAGCCCAGCTCCGCGCCGATCTGAGCCGCCAGGGCACGGCGGCACGCTGAGGTGACGGAAGGCGTCGAAGCCGCGCGCGCGGCGCTCGCCGCGGGGCGGCCGGCGCTGCTGTGGCGCCGCCAGCTCGCGGATACCGAAACGCCGGTCGCGGCCGCGCTCAAGCTCGTCGAGCCCGGGCGCGGCGACTTCCTGCTCGAATCGGTAGAGGGCGGATCGGTCCGCGGCCGCCACAGCCTGATCGGCCTCGCCCCCGACCTCGTCTTCCGCGCCACCGCGGGCGAAGCCGAGATCAACGCGCACTGGCTCACCGATCGCGCAGCCTTTGCGCCCTGCCCCGAACCCGCGCTCGATGCGCTGCGCACGCTCGTCGCCCAGTGCAGGATGGAAGTTCCCGCCGAGCTTCCCCGCGCGCTCGCCTGCCTCGTCGGCTATTTCAGCTACGAGACCGTCGGCCTGGTCGAGAAGCTGCCGCGCCCGCCGGCCAACCCGATCGGCGTGCCCGACATGATGTTCGTGCGCCCCACGGTGGTGCTGATCTTCGATCGGCTGGCCGATACGCTTTTCCTCGTTGCCCCGGTCTGGCCCGGCGAAGGCCGCAGCCCCGATGCGCTGGTCGAAGCCGCCGCCGAACGGATCGACGCCGTCGCCGCCCGCCTCGCCACCGCCCCGCACCCCGCTCCCGTCCGCGCCGATCCGCTGGACGTGGCGCCCACACCGGTACTGGCGCCCGGCCGCTATGCGGAGATGGTCGCCCGCGCCAAGGACTATATCTCCGCCGGCGACATCTTCCAGGTTGTTCTGGCGCAGCGCTTTACTGTGCCCTTCGCCCTCCCTCCCTTCGAGCTCTACCGCGCCCTCCGCCGCGTGAACCCCTCCCCCTTCCTCTATCACCTCGATCTCCCCGGTTTCGCGCTCACCGGCTCCAGTCCCGAGATTCTGGTCCGTGCCCGGGACGGCGAGATCACGATCCGCCCGATCGCTGGCACCCGTCCGCGCGGACGCACCGCCGCCGAGGACGAAGCCAACCGCACCAGCCTGCTCGCGGACCCCAAGGAGCGCGCCGAGCACCTCATGCTGCTCGACCTCGGCCGCAACGACGTCGGCCGCGCCGCGGAGGCGGGCAGCGTCCGCGTCACCGACAGCTACACCGTCGAATTCTACAGCCACGTCATGCACATCGTCTCGAACGTGGTCGGCCGCCTCGCCCCCGGCAGCGACGCGCTCGACGCGCTGTTCGCAGGCTTTCCGGCGGGCACTGTCAGCGGCGCCCCCAAGGTCCGCGCCTGCGAGATCATCGCCGAGCTCGAGCCCGAGACACGCGGCCCCTATGCCGGCGGCGTCGGCTATTTCTCGCCCGACGGATCGATGGACAGCTGCATCGTCCTGCGCACCGCACTGGTGAAGGACGGCGTCATGCACGTCCAGGCAGGCGCCGGCATAGTTGCCGACAGCGTGCCCGAATATGAGCAGCGCGAATGCGAAGCCAAGTCCGGCGCCCTGTTCGCCGCCGCCCGCGAAGCCGTCGCCCGCGCCGCGGACGCCGGCTTCGGGCAATAGTTCAGCGCACCTCTCCCCGCAGGGAGGGGAATGCGCTCAGGGAACCTGCCCTTCCTTCACGCGCCGGTTGAGCCGGTCCTGCGCCCATTGCTGAAGGAACTGGCGCGAGCAGCCCGTCTGGCCGCCGGTGCCCACCGGGGAGCAGCTGTTCGGCAGCCCCGCGCGGTTGACTTCCTCCACCGTCTCGACCCGGCGCGTCCACGCCGATGCCGCCGAGCTCTCGTCGGGCTGATCGCGGAACTGTTTGGGAATGCGGTAGGGCGAATCGCCCGCGTTCGCGCAGACCACCACTTCGTCGGGCCCCGACGGCTTCGGGCATTGCTCGTCGCCATAGAGGATCACCGATCGCACCCGGTTCGGCGGCGCCTGCGGAGTCGACTGGTCCTGCGCCCCAGCGGGCGCGGCGAACAGCGAGGCGGCGATGAGCAACGTTGCGGTCATGCAAACTCCATAAAGTCCCGGGTCAACGCGCCGGATCGCCTTCCGTCGCCTGCCACTGTGGCGGCGCCAAGGCAGAACGGTCTGCGGATGCGATTGTAGCGGCGCCGCAAAAGTCTTAGTCGCACCCCATGATCCTCGTCATCGACAATTACGACAGCTTCACTTGGAACCTCGTCCATTATCTGATGGAGCTGGGTGCCGAGGTGCAGGTCGTGCGCAACGACGCGCTCACCGCACGCGACGCGATCGCGTCCAATGCCCAGGCGTTCCTGATCTCGCCGGGCCCGTGCACGCCCAACGAGGCCGGCGTCAGCCTCGATCTCGTCGCCGCCTGCGCCGATCTGAAGAAGCCCTTGCTCGGCGTCTGCCTCGGCCACCAGTCGATCGGCCAGCATTTCGGCGGCAACGTCGTCCGCGGCGGGCTGATGCACGGCAAGACCAGCCCGGTCGAGCACGACGGCACCGGCCTGTTCGAAGGGCTCCCCTCCCCCTTCACCGCCACCCGCTACCACTCGCTGATCGTCACCGACATTCCTGGCGAGCTGGTGGTCAACGCCACCGCAGCCGACGCCTCGGTAATGGGCGTCCGCCACCGCGAACTGCCGATCCACGGCGTCCAGTTCCACCCCGAAAGCATCGCGACCGAGCACGGCCACGCGATGCTGGCGAACTTCCTGCGGATCGCGGGGATTGAGGCGAAGGCGCTGGCTTGACCGGCTAAGGCGATCGCTCCCTCGATCTGATTTCTCTAAGCGACATTTCCCTCGGAATGCTGACTAGGGACGCATCTGATCGGGCGCGGAAATGCAGCGACGTATCGTCTCCGCTTCGGGCGATGCGAGCAGGTTGCCGACGCCGCACAGATACAAGCTGTTCGTGCACGAGCCGCCAGCGGGGCGCAGACCAAATGCGCTGCATGCGTCCGCCGGTGCTACCGTAGCGCCGCGTCCAGCACGCACGCTCGCCAGCGCCTCTTCAAGCTCCGTGCAGTGATCGTGCCGACGTATCGCCTGGGGCTGGCGGTCGTAGACACCGGCAAACCAGCGGCCGAACACATAATCATACTCGTCATAGGTGACGAAACGTAGCGCCGACACTTCCTCGAAACTGTCGGCGGCACCCTCCGCGCCCACCAGCACCAGCGTTTCCTCGGCGATCGGAATGCTGGTGATTGGAACGGCCGTCACGGCACGATAGGTCACCGCGAAATCGATCCTGCCGCGCAACAGCTGGTCCAGAAGATCGTCGTGCGCACCAGTCACGAGAGTTACGGGGCGCACGGCAGGCAGGAGCTGGAAGAGCGACTGCGCCAGCCGATAGCGCCCGAACCCGGTGACGGCGCCGATCCGAATCGGCGCCAGCTCCGATCGCACGATCTGGTCGCGAGCGCGTGCTAGATCGTCCAGCGCCCGGCTGATCGTTTCGAACAGAGTCCGCCCTTGCGCCGTTAGACGCAGCGATCGGCCGGAACGCTCCATCAAGGTCGTGCCCACATCGCGTTCGAAGCGTCGCAGGTCGCTGTGTACCGTCGGCGCAGACTTTCCGATCGCGCGTGCCGCGGCACTGATGCCGCCGGCCTGGGCGACGGCATGGAACACCGCGGCTCGGCGAAGATCTGCACCAGCAAACATTCGATTTCTCCGAAAGATACCGGAACATATTTCAAATTATCAAAAACTGCCGCCGTCGCTAGGTCGATTCAAAGGGAGATCGAACATGCATGGATTTATCGCCGCCCGCCTCGCCGCCGCCGCCGCCGCTTTGCTCGCACTTCCGATATCCGCCCATGCGCAAGCCGGTGGTACCGCTCACCTCTATGCCTATCAGTTGAGCGACCGCGCCGCTTTCGAGGCTGGTTATCGCGAACATCTCGGCTGGCATGCGCGTGCCGGCGACACGCTGGTCTGGTACGCTTGGTACGTGACGGCGGGTAATCGCGTCGGCGCTTTCGTCGACGGCACCTTCGGGACGACCCCCGAGGCGCTCGCCGCTCGATCGGACCCTGAGGGAGACGCTGCCGATTTTGCCGCCACTGCAGGCCCATATGCCCGATCTATGGGAGACGAAGGCTGGGAATTGTGGCGCGAAGCGAGTTCGATCACGCCGCTGGAGAACCACGATCCCGACGCGCGCATTCAGGCAACCGTATTTGGGGTAAGCGACGCTTCCGCTTTCGAGGAAGCGATACGCGCGCGCCCCTTGTTGCGCGCGAGTTGGTATCGCGGCCGAAAGAACGCGACCGCCAGCTATCTGCTGCTCACTGCCGCCGGCGACGACCGCGTCCGGGCGCTCGACCAACTATTTCCGGCAGGACATCCGGCACGCGCGCTAGCCACTACGAAGCGCGCCGAGATATGGCGTTATGCGCCGCGGATGACGCTGTTTCCAGGCAAACCGCTTGTGCCGTAGGCACGGCATGAGGCGCCGCGCTCCACAGCCGTCGCATCCACTGGCGTCGCCGCTGCAGATCGGGCGGAGACAGGCCGCCGGTGTTCTGTCTCGCAAACTTCCGCTTTCTATTCTCAGAGCCCGGAAGCCGCCGTCAGCGGGTGGGTGGAGGCTGTGTGAAAACGCGCTTCGGGTGATCGAGCGTGTAGGCGCGACGGAGTTCGATCGATCAGGTCCGGATCGCCGCGATCAGTTTCTTCGTGCCGAGCACCGCGATGGCGCGCTTCAGGTTGTAGGCGAGCACGTGGAGGCTCATCTCGGTTCCGACCTTCTTGAGGGTCCGCGTCTTGAAGTGACTTCGGCCCATCCAGTCCTTCAGGGTGCCGAAGACGTGCTCGACCGTTCGTCGGCGCACCCGCATTGCATCGGGCATGCGGTCGAGCCGTGCCTGCATCGCCTCGACGACATGCTCGTGCTCCCAGCGCCTGATGCGTCGCTCCCTGCCGGTCGTGCATTGGTCTTTGACGGCGCAGCCGGCGCAGGCATCCGCCCAGTAGGTTTGGAGCGTCAGGCCGTTCTCGACCGATGAGAAGCGCCGGGTCAGCTGCTCGCCGGCAGGGCAGCGATAGGTGTCGGTCTCGGGTTCGTAGCGAAAGTCCTGCTTGCCCCAGCGGCCCTCGGCCTTGGCGCCCGAGGTCAGCGGCTTCGGACAGATCGGGGTGACGCCGGCCTTCTCGCAGGCGAGCACCTCCTCGCCGGAGAAATAGCCGCGATCGGCCAGCACCGTCAGCGTCTCGGCGCCTGTCGCCGCCTTCGCCTGCCGCGCCATGTTGGCGAACTGGGTGCGATCATGGCCGACATTGGTCACCTCGTGCGCGACGACGAAATGGTGGGTCGTGTCGACCGCCGCCTGGACGTTGTAGCCGACCAGGCCGGTGCCCTTGCCGTTGGTCGCCATCGCGCGGGCGTCGGGATCGGTCAGCGAGATTTGCCGGTCCGGCGCAGTCTCGAGCGCTTCCTCCATGGTCCGAAGCTCGCGCATCTGGTGCCGGAGAGCGTCGAGACGTTGCCCGATCCGGGCAGTCCTGAGCTCGACCTCCTCACCCTCCTGCCGATCGGCCGTGTCGAGCATCTCGAGGTAGCGCTGGATGCTGGCATCCACCTGCTCGATCCGGCGACGCACGGCGGCCGGCGTGAAGTTGCGATCGCGCGTGTTCACCCCCCTGAAGCGGCTGCCGTCGATGGCGACGGTGCCGCCGGCGATGAGACCAAGCTGTCGGCACAGGATGACGAACTGCCGGCACACCGCACGTAGCCCTTCGCCATTGTCGCGACGGAAATCCGCGATCGTCTTGAAGTCCGGCGCGAGCTTGCCGGTCAGCCACATGCACTCGACGTTGCGGCCCGCCTCGCGCTCCAGCCGACGGCTCGACTGCACCTGGTTGAGGTAGCCGTAGAGATAGAGCTTGAGCAAAGTGGCAGGATGGTAGCCGGGCCTGCCGGTCGCGGCCGCACCTGCGAAACCCAGCGCTTCGAGATCCAGCTCGTCGATGAACACATCGACCACGCGAACCGGGCTGTCCTCGCCCACATAATCGTCGACGCAGTCCGGCAGCAGCAGCCGCTGCCGGCGGTCACAACCCTCGATAAAACGCGTCATCCGCGACCCCCCGATCGTTGCCGGGATCATAGCAGATCAGCGCGTTTTCACACAGCCTCGGTGGTTAGCTGCCGTTGCGGAATTGCTATTCCGCCGTCGGCTTGGGCTTCGAGAACTGATGCTCGTCGAATATCTCAACGGTTCCCCAGTGCGGCCCCTCATTCCAAACCGAAACCCAGTTTTCCGGGTGAATGTCGATCGAGTGCGGGTGTCCGTCTTCAAGGATCACAACGGCTTCACCTCCAGCCGGCACCTCATATTGATCACAAACTGGCTCGATGAAGATCGTCATCGGCGTGTCCAGGTAGTTCCGAATGGGCAGGCGCAAGGTTGGAATCCCGATGCAACATCATCCCGATGCTGACGGATCACGCGAACGTCCGCAAGTGGGGCGTTAGCTGTCCGGCTGCTTGCAGCATTCGCGTTGCGGCACGCGGACGGCGGAGAGTGGGTGGGAAGCTTCCTGCCCGCTATCGGCCGCTAAGCACCTGCAGCAGCCATTAGGCCGGTCCAAAGTCCTGCGGCGCTTCGCGACCGTCTGGGTAAAACATCACGCTCTCAGCGGTGTAGATTGCCAGTTCGATGCCAGAGCATTCGGGTATAATCTCAATTCTCAGCGCCGAACCGTTGTCATCGGAAGGCGGATCGTTCGAATCGTACAGCAGGATTAGCTCTTCACCAGGGTTTAGCCGAAAGCGCGCCGTGGAAAGCTCCAGGTTGAGGAAGATCGGGGACCGCGTTGGATTGGCAAAGGTCTGCTTGAGCTTAGTCATGCTTTTTCCCGGTGCCCGCTTACCGAATCGCGAAAGGCCGCTCGTAGGCGCCATCGCGCGGGCGGAGGAGGTCCGCAAATGGAGCGTTAGCGGCTGCTACTTCCGCTGATCATCCATCACAATCGCGAAATCAGCAACGGCTTCCGAGAGGGTGTCGAACCAGCGCGAAACCCCTTCAGTGATGAAGTGCTCTGCTTGCTGCCGTGCGTGGAAGGCGAGCGTCTCATCATCTTGAGGGGCAGTCAGCACCTTGCTGCTTGAGACAGCGTATTTGCCAGTCCGCAGATTTCATAGCAGACATACCGAATGGCCCTACTTGAATTGACCGGCTCAAAGACGAGTATCTGACGATGAAAGTTGGCCACCTGGTCTGCTCCTGCTGGATCGGCAAGCTGAACGAGCGGCGGCTATCGGGCAAGCCGATCTGACGCCTCTACGTCCGAGATTTAGGGCGAAAGCTGCTCTCTAAAATCCTCTGGCAAAGTAGGATTTGTTCTGCTTTCGTTCGGGCATGCCCGAGCAATACAACCTCACCTTCAACCTCGCCGCCGCATCGCTGCCGCGTGGGCGCCGCGCAGGTGCCGCGTCATCGGCGCGTTCCCGTAGCGTAGCCGCCGCGTCAGCGCCGCTTCGCTGTAGCCTGGTGGGTGTAGCGTCAGTGGAGCGTCGTTGTAGCGTAGGTGCCGCTTCGCTGGCGCGTCGCTGTAGCTTCCCCCGAAAAACGCGCTATCGAGTCAACCACGATCAACCGCGCCCGCCGCAGCCCAGCTTGCCTCCGCGCCAGCAGGATTTGCTCGACTCGGGCGCGCGCGGCCGGGATAGAAGCAGCGTGACCACCTACACCGCCCTCCCCGACCCCGTGTCGCCGCTCAGCCGCGAGAACGCGGCACAAGCCTTCGCCGACATTCTCGACGGTAGCGTAGCCGAGGAAGCGATCGAGCGCTTCCTGATCGATCTTTCGATCCGCGGCGAAACCAGCATCGAAATCGCCGAAGCTGCACGGGCGATGCGCGAGCGGCTGATTCCGATCACCGCACCCGCCGGCGCGATCGACGTCTGCGGCACCGGCGGCGACGGGCACCACACGCTCAACGTTTCCACTGCAGTCAGCCTCGTCGTGGCCGCAGCCGGCGTCCCGGTCGCCAAGCACGGCAACCGCGCCGCCTCGTCCAAATCGGGCGCCGCCGACACGCTCGAAGCGCTCGGGCTCAACCTCGACCGCGCCGGCGCCCGCGCCGAGGAGAGCCTGCACGAGCTCGGCATCGCCTTTCTCTTCGCGCAGCATCATCATCCCGCGATGGCGCGCATCGGGCCGCTGCGCCGCCGGATCGGCCGCCGCACGATCTTCAACCTGATGGGCCCGCTCGCCAATCCGGCGCACGTCACCCGCCAGCTCATCGGCATCGCCCGCCCCGATTATGCGCCGATCTACGCAGAGGCGCTCATCCAGCTCGGTGCCGAAGCGGCCGCAGTCGTCTCGGGCGAGGAGGGACTCGACGAACTCTCGACCGAGGGGGCGAGCGTTATCGTCAACGTCGGTTGCGCCGGGCTCCCGACCCGGATCACGCCCGAGGACGCCGGCCTGCCCCGCCATCCCCTCGCCGCGATCCGCGGCGGCGATCCCGAGCACAATGCCCTTGCGCTGCGCCGGCTGCTTCGGGGCGAGACCGGCCCCTATCGCGACGCCGTGCTGCTCAACGCCGCGGCTGCGCTGATGGTCGCCGGCCGCGCTACCAGCCTGCGCGAAGGCGCCGAGGAAGCCGCGGAAGTCCTCGACAACGGGCTTGCCAATACGCTGCTCGACTGCTGGATCGCGTTCGCATGAGTATTGGCGCATGAGCAACGTCCTCGATCGTATCCTCGCGACCAAGCGCGCCGAGATCGCCGAGCGCCGCGCGCACCCGCGCGCCTGGCCCGAACCCACCGCTCCGCGCGGATTCAAGGCTGCGCTGGACGCGCGCGTGGCCGCGGGCGGCTATGGCTTGATCGCCGAGATCAAGAAGGCGAGCCCTTCCAAGGGACTGATCCGCCCCGAGTTCGATCCCCCCGCCCACGCCCGCGCCTATGCCGCGGGCGGCGCCGCCTGCCTCTCGGTGCTCACCGACCGCGACTATTTCCAGGGTGACGAGCAGTATCTGATCGCCGCCCGCGCCGCCTGCGATCTGCCTGTGCTCCGCAAGGATTTCATGGTCGATCCCTGGCAGGTCGAGGAAGCCCGCGCGATCGGCGCCGACGCAATCCTGATCATCGTCGCCGCGCTCGAGGACGGCGCGATGGCCGACATCGAAGCCGCGGCGATCGAACTCGGCATGGACGTGCTCGTCGAGGTGCACGACGCGCAGGAGCTAGAACGCGCGCTGCGCCTCAAGTCGCGCCTGATCGGTGTGAACAATCGTAATCTCAAGGATTTCACGGTCGATCTCAATAACACCTACGAGCTCGTCCGCCTCGCTCCGCAGGGTTGCACCTTCGTCGCCGAAAGCGGTCTCACCACCCGCGCCGACCTCGATGCGATGGCCGAGCACGGCGTGCGCTGCTTCCTGATCGGCGAGGCGCTGATGCGCCAGGACGACATTGCCGCGGCGACGCGGGGGTTGGTGGGGTGAGCGGCGTGGCGCATATCTCCCTCTCCGCTTCGGGGAGAGCGATTTCATGAGCAATCTCACCCACCTCGACGAAACCGGCGCCGCGCACATGGTCGACGTCGCGGGCAAGGCGGTCACCCACCGCGAAGCCGTCGCCACCGGCCGCATCACCATGTCCGCCAAGGCGGCGGTCGCGATCCGCGCAGGCAGCGTCGCCAAGGGCGACGTTCTCGCCACCGCGCGAATCGCCGGGATCATGGCCGCCAAGAAGACCGCCGAGCTGATCCCGCTCTGCCATCCGCTTCCCCTCACGCGCGTTGCGGTCGATCTCGCGCCCGACGAGACTGGCGTGACCGTCACCGCCACCGCAGCGACCGAGGGCAAGACGGGCGTCGAGATGGAGGCGCTCACTGCCGCCAGCGTCGCGCTGCTCACGCTCTACGACATGGCAAAGGCGCTCGATAAGACGATGGTGATCTCCGGGGTCCGCCTGCTCTCCAAGACCGGCGGCAAGTCCGGCGATTGGATCGCCCCGGCGGGAGAAGCAGAGTGAAGCCGACGCGCTATGCCCATCCCTTCTCCTCCTGTTGCCCGAAGGTGCTCGGCCAGGATGAAGTCCTTCCAGAGGCTGGCCCAGAGGCTGGCATCGCCATGACGGCCCGGTGCGGCTGATGCCCGACGCGTCTCAGACGGAAGGCGGATGCCTCTGCGGCAAGGTGCGATACCGGCTGCTGTCCGAGCCTTTCGACGCCGGCTGGTGCCATTGCCGCACCTGTCAGTTGAGCTCGGGTAGCCCGGCAATGGCCTTCGCCACGGTACCGATCGAGGATTTCGTTTTCGTCGAAGGTGCGGAGCTGGTCGGCACGGTGGCATCGAGCGACTTCGGCCACCGGCGCTTCTGCACGCAGTGCGGCACGCCGTTCCTGATGCAGGTGCAACACCAGCCCGAGACGGTCGACTTCTCGATCGCGACGCTGGACGCGCCGGGCAGGGTCGCGCCGGGGTTCCACATCTTCTACGCGAGCCGGATCAGCTGGGCGGAGGCGTGTGACGAACTGCCGCGGCACGACCGGTTCAGGCCGGATACGCGGGGGTTGGAAGGAAGTTGAGGCGGGTATCCTCTCCGAGAGGAGGAGGAGGGACCGACCTGCAGTACTCCCCCGGATCGTTCCGGGGGAGTTCGAGCCGAGCATCAAAGCTCACGTTCGATCCACTGCTTGATGCCGTTCTTGGGCATCGCGCCGACCTGGGTCGCGGCGGGCTGGCCGTTCTTGAACAGGATCATCGTGGGGATGCCGCGGACGCCATATTTGGTCGGGGCGTCGGGGTTCTCGTCGATGTCGAGCTTGACGATGTTCACCTTCTCGCCGAGCTCCGCGGCAAGCTCCTCGAGCGCCGGGGCGATCATGCGGCACGGCCCGCACCACTCGGCCCAGAAATCGACGAGCACGGGCTTTTCGGCCTGCAGTACATCCGCATCGAAGCTCGCGTCGGTAACAGCCTGAGTGGCCATGGCGTTGTTCTCCTGAATAGGTCTTGGAGCTTACTTATGTGCGCCGAGCGTGTGGCTCAAGCGCCCGCGGCCAAGCTTTGCTCCGTGGCCGCGTAGCCGGGCTTGTGTGCGGCGAGCAGCGTGTCCGGGAGCAGGTGGAGCACCGGTCCTGCCGTGTAGAGCAGTCCCGCCTCGATCGCACGGCCGGGAAACACGACCTCAAGCGCTGCCGCATAGGCCGCCATCTGGCGCAAGTGATAGGACGGCACATCGTCGATCGAGGCTGGGGCACGGCGGCCGGTCTTGAAATCGACCACCCGGATGCGATCGGGGAGCACCACGAGCCGGTCCACGGTGCCCGAGACAACGTGCCCGCCCTCGACCACCGCGGCGATCGGTGCCTCGGCGAGCGCCTGCGCGCCGAACAGCTCGGCGAAGCGCGCGTTCTCGGTCACGGCGAGCGCATCGGCGACGATGGAGGTGCGGAGCTGCGAGTCGGTGACACCTCCTGCCCCGGCAAGCCATCGCTCTGCCGCGGCGGCGCGGGCGGCGGGCTGGATCGCGGGTAGCCGCTCGAACAGCGCGTGGAGCAGCCGACCCCGTTCGGCCGCCTGACGCATCGCCGGCGTAGGGGGCGGATCGGCGACCAGATCCTCGCCGAGCGACGAGGGTGCGAGCGGCCGTGGCGGACGCGCCTCGACCGGCGCTGGGCGGCTCGCCCAGTCGGGAAGTGCCGGTCCTGCTTCCGTGGCGATCCGGATCTCGCCCGAACGTGCGATCGGAGCGGCGGGGGCGCGCCCGCGGAACTCGCGAGTCCCTTCGCCTTCGGGCACGCCGAGCGCGTCCAACGCCGCCGCGCTTGCCGCATACCAGCTGTTGCGCGGCGGCACGCCCTTGGCCTGGGCCCCTAGTGCGCCCGCGACCACCAGCCGCTCCTCCGCGCGCGTGGCAGCCACGTAGAAGAGCCGCCAATGCTCCTCGAGTTCGCGCGCGTCCTGCCCGGCCACCGCCGCGTCGAGCGGGCCACCGCGCTCGGCTGCGCGCGGGCGGAAGATCGGGAACGCGGGCCCGTCGTGACCCTCGGGGCTCCAGAGCAGGAAATCGCGCGGGCTTCGCGTCGGGTCCACCGTCGCGTCGGCGAGGATCACCAGCGGCGCCTGGAGCCCCTTGGCGCCGTGCGCGGTCATCACCCGCACCGCCGCCTGCGGCTGGGCGGCATCGCGGACGATCTCGACATCGCCGCGGTCGAACCAATCGAGGAAGCGCTGGAGCGAGGGAGTGGCAAGCTTCTCGAAGTTGAGCGCGGCGCCCAGCAGCTCCTCGATCGGATCGCGCGCCTCCTCGCCCAGCCGGAGCAGCAGCTTACGGCGGCCCTGCATCGGGCCGGAGAGGATTTCCTCGAGGAAACGATAGGGCGTCGCGATGTCGGCACGCCGCAGCAGCGCATGGAGCGGCTCCAGCCGTTCCTTGGGCTGGGTAGCGCGCAGGTGTCGCCACAACCCGCCCTTGTCCCGGACTGCCGCGGCCATCAGCTCGTCTTGGCTCCAGCCGATCAGCGGCGAGACGAGCAGCGCGGCGAGCGACAGATCGTCCTCCGGCTGGAGCGCGAAGCGGATCGCGGCGAGCAGGTCCTGCACGGCGAGCGGCGCGTTGAGCCGGAGGCGGTCGACACCCGCTACGGGAACTCCCTCGGCATAGAGCCGCGCGACAACCAGCGAGGCGAGTTCGCCGCGGCGCTTGACCAGGATCATCACGTCCTCGGGCCGGAGCGCCCTGCCCTTGCTCTCGAGCATCAGCCCGTCGTCGAGCCACCCCTTGATCGCGCGCGCGATGTCGCCCGCGAGCTTGCGGGTAGCGTCCCCTACCCAGCTTTCCTCTTCCTCGTCGCTGCCGCCCTCGATCACCGGCGGCCAGAGCGTGACCGTGCCGGGGCCAGGCACTTCGCTGGCATGTTCCTCGGCATCGCTGAACTGGCCCATGCCGGGATCGGGCAAGGCGCCGACCGCGGCGTCGACGAACTCGAGCACCGGCCGCGTCGAGCGGAAGCTGTGGGTGAGCGAAAGCGATTCGAGCCCCTGCGCGTCGACTTCATATTCCGCCCGTACTTGCGCGCGCTCGCGGAAGCGCTCGAAGGCCGCGCGGAAATAGATCGGATCGGTGCCCTGAAAGCCGAAGATCGCCTGCTTGTAGTCGCCCACGGTGAAGAGCGTACGCACCGCATCGCTCCGCGCGCCTTCACCCGCGAAGAATTCGTCCGCAATGGCGCCGACGATCGCCCATTGCTGCGGATTGGTGTCCTGCGCCTCGTCGATCAGCACATGCTCGGTCGCCTGATCGAGCTTGAAGCGCACCCAATCGCCCATTCCCGGCTCAGCAAGCAGCGCAACTGCACGGCGGATCAGGTCGTTGAAGTCGACGGCGCCGGTGCGGCGCTTGGCACGCGCATAAGTGTCCGCATAGGCGCGGCCAGCCTCCAGCGCCCGCGCGAGCAGGTCGGCGAAGTCGGCGCGAACCTTCATCGCCAGCAGCTCGCCGCAGCGGGTGTGGAACTGCATCGCGAGATCGGCATAGGCTGCGTCCTGCGGCGCCTGCCCCTTGCCGAACGAGCGCGGGTCGCCCTTCACAGTCGCCCAGACCGAATGAAGGTCGGCCAGCCGCAGCGCCCGCTTGCCTGACGACAGGGTGAGCCACATCGCGATCTCCTCCGCGCGCGCCAACCCCGATTTCGTACCCCATGCGGCGTTCATTGCCGCGATCTCGCGCAGAGCAGCGCAGTCGAATTGCTCGTCGGCGCAGCAACGCTCGATCTCTGCGTCGATGTTGCCCGAAGGAAGGTCGAGCGCGCGGCGCAGGAAGGGCTGGATGCCGCTCGGCAGCGCCTCCATTGCTTCCGAAGCATTGGCGCAGGCCTTGAGGAAGCCCTCGGCCTTGCCCTCGCCGAGCCGGAGGCTCAGCGCGCCGACGGCGTCGATCAGCTGGCTGCGGCCTGCGCGCTCGGCGGCAACGAGCATCTCGGCGAGCGCCTCGCGCGCCAGCACCGCCTCCTCGCGCTGGTCGAGCGGGCGGAAGCCGGGGACCAGTCCCGCCTCGACCGGGAAGGCAGCGAGCAACGACTGGCAGAAGCTGTGGATCGTTTGGATGCGGATGCCCCCGCCCGGCGCATCGAGCACCTTGGCGAACAGGGTTCGGGCGTGATCCTGAGCCTCGGGACCCGAGTCCTCGCCCAGCGCTTCGAGATCGGCGAACAGCTCCTCGGGCCTGGCCCGGACCCAGCGCGCGAGCCGGCCGGTGATCCGCTCGGACATCTCGGCGGCGCCTGCCTTGGTGAAGGTGAGGCACAGGATGGCGCCGGGATCGACGCCCGCCAGCAGCAGCCGCCACACGCGCGCGGCGAGCACCTGCGTCTTGCCCGTTCCCGCCGAAGCCGAGAGCCAGACGTGCCGCGCCGGATCGCTCGCCCGGCGCTGGTTGCCCTTGAGAGGGTGGAGGGGACGAACTTCACTCACGACCGTACCATTCGTCGCGGCGCATCAACTGGTCGTATTCGGCATAGGGTGCGAAATCGGGGTGGAGCTTGGCAGTGAAAGGCTCGTTTCCGGTCAACCACGCATGCGCAGCCCCTTCGAACGCGCGCATTGCGGCGGCGACGAAATCGTCAGCGGGCAGATGGTCGCGCCGCCTGGGATCGCAGGGGCTTTCGACATAGCCGAAGCCGCCGCTGCGGTTGCGCGAGAGCGACCAATATTCGAATCCTTTCGCCCGTCCTTCGATCCCATCGAAGCCGCCGCGCTCCGCGATCAGCCCGAGAAGCCCGAGCTGAAGACTGAATCCCTCGCGCACGGCGGCGAGCGAGGGCGGCTTGCCAGTCTTGTAGTCGACGATCGCGAGACCGCCACCGGCGAGCCTGTCGATCCGGTCGAAAGTGCCGCTGAGCTCGATACCCGCGAAATCGATTACGCCGCGCCTTTCGACCGCGAGCACCTTACGGGCGGGATCGGACGCGATCTCGGCAGCGATCCAGTCGATCGCCTCCATCAGCCGCGGCTGCCACAGCGCGCGCATCATCGGGTGGGTGCGCTCGTCGGCGAGCATCGCTTCGGCACGCGCGCGGAGGCGATCGGACACGCAATCGTCGAGTTCGAACCACTTCTGAAGAACGGCGTGTACCGCAGTGCCGCGCCACGCCGCGCTCGGATCGGCATCGACCGGATCGAGCGGCATTAGCCGCAACATGCGGCGGGCGTAGAAAGCATAGGGATCGGCCTTGAGACGATCGACCTCGGTGACTGAAATCGCCTTGGGCCGCGCCGCGACCGGAGGTTGCGGCGCCGGCCGCTCCCTCGGCGCGAAGTCACCCGGATCGTCCACCGCCCGTAACCAGGTTTCGAGCTCGGCAGCGCGTTCCAGCCCCCCCGACAGCGCCTGGAGCCGCAGCCAGAAGCGCGACGCGATCGTGGGCGCAGTCCCGTCGCGGCGCGCGCGTGTGAGCAGCACTTCGGGCGCTCCGAGTGCTCCCGCCAGATCGTGCGCCGCGAGCCCGATCCGCCGTTCGAGCCCCGGCAGGCGCAACTCGGCGCGGATGCGGGGCGCAAGCCACGGATCGGGCGCGGGAAGCCCGGGCCAGACACCTTCGTTGAGCCCTCCCAGGATCATCAGATCGGCAGTCTGCAGCCGTGCCTCGATCAAGCCGAGGATCGCGAGCCGCGGGTGCCCGCCCTGCGGCGGGCGTACTGCGACTTCGTCCATCAGCGTCCGCAGCATCGGCGCGAGCGCGGCAGGCTCCGCAAGAGGCGGACCGAGCTGCGCCTCCTGCTCGAGCGAGTCGAGCAGATCGGCCGCGGCACGACCTTCGGCACGGCTCCACAGCGCATCGCCGCCCAGCGCCTGCGCTGCCTCGCGCACCGCTGCGAGCAGGTCCGCTATCGGCTGCGCTCCGGCGCCGAACGCGGCTTCGAGGGGAGCGAGCCGTTCGCGCGCCGCCGGCCACCAGCGCGCGGCAACATGCCGTACCGGGCCCTCGCGCCCCTCCTGTTCGGCGAGGTATCGGTCGATCCCGGTCAGGCCCGTCGCCGGCCGCGGGCCGCGCAACGCCCGGTCGAGCGCGCGGACACCCTCCAGCCATTGCGGCCGGGCATCGGGCATCACCAGCGGGTGCTTGAGCAGCGCTAGCAGCGGCAGTGGCGCGAAACCCTGCGCCGCCGCGTCGGCGATCGCGAGCAGCAGCGTGCCGGGAGGGAGCACCGAAAGCGGCTGGCCGGCGGTATCGTCCACCGCGAGCCCCCAGCGCACACAATGCGCCGCCACCCGCCGGGCGAGCGCCCGGTCGGGCGTAACGAGCGCGGCGGTACGGCCGGGGGTCTCGAGCGCCTCGCGCAGCGCGAGTGCAATGGCTTGGGCTTCTTCGGCGGGCGTAGCGACTTCGAGCGCACGGACTCTGTCGAGCCGGCGTTCGGCTGCGGGTAGCGCAGTCCAGCCATGCGTGAGCTCGGGTGGGGCCATCGCCGATGCGATCGCCTTGGTGCGCGCGGGCGGCGCATCGTGTTCACTGGCCGCGCGCCACGGATCGAACTCGCTGCGGTGCACGCCCATACGATCGAGCAATAGCTTGAGGTGAAACTGCGGATGCGTCTCGACGCTGCGCCGGCGCCTGCCATTGACGGGATCTGGCGCGTGCGGGCCCAGCAGATCCCACTCGGCATCGGAAATACCGGTGGCGAGGCCGGGCAGCACGACCATCCCCTGCGGGAGCCCGGCCACGGTGCGGAGAAGCCGCGCGACCGCGGGCGCGGTGGTGCTGATGCCGGCGGCGCAGACGAAGCCCTCGGGCGGCTGCTGCTTCCAGCGCGCTGCCACCTTGTCGAGCAGGCGCCGGCGGCGTTCGGCAAGATCGATCCGCCCTAGCCGCTCGAGCTCGCGGGGCCAGCGATCGAGCACGACTCCGAACAGCTCGAGCGAGCGCTCCCAATGCGCCGAAAGCGCACTGCCGAGCTCCAGCTCGCGCAATCGGCGCGGCGCGACTTCCTCGACCAGGAGCTGATCGAGCGTACGCCCCAGCTCGCCTGCAAGGCGGACGGCTTCAGCGGCATCAACCGGTGCTCCGGCATCCTGGATCAGCCGCGCGAGGATCATCCGGCGCTGGAGCGGCGGCACTGCGGGCGGCACGGGCTCGGGATCGTCGGCAGGGTCGAACGCCGCGCCCGCCGCTTCGTCGAGCTCAGGATCGCCTACGGCGACCAACCGGGGCAGCAGCAGCCCCCCGCCACTCGCGCGCACGAACGCTTCCTGCATCGCCCGCCGGGCGCGGTTGTTGGGGAGCAGCACCAGCCCGCGCGCGAGCCGCAGCGGATCACTTCCAAAGCGCCGGATCAGCCCGATCGCCAGCGCATCGGCGAAAGCGCGATGCGGCGGGATGGTGTAGAGGTGGAGGCGTTCGGGCATCGATCCAACGAGCCTAGCGGAAATCGTCATCCCGGCGAAAGCCGGGATCTCGCGCCACGCCACCGTTCCCTGCCGACTGAGATTCCGACTTTTGCCGGGATGACGGCTTTGCTGTCACATCTGCGCCAGCACGGCCTCGGTTGCCTTGATCGCCTCGGGGGAGCCCACATCGAACCACAGCCCCTGATGCACCGCACCCCAGAGGCGTCGCTGTTCCATTGCGCGAGTCCAGAAGAGATTGGTCGAGAACGGCCCCTCGGGCCAATCGCGGATCACGCGCGGGGACAGAATCTGCACGCCGGTATAGACGAAGGGCGCGAGCCGGCCGGGCTTGCGCCGCTCGGTGATGCGCCCGAGCGCGTCCAGGCGGAAATCGCCCTGGCCGCGATGGCAATAGGCGCGAGCCAGCGGGACGAGCAACAGCAACGCGTCCATGCGGTCGTCGTCCCATTGGTCGGCGAGCTGGCGGATCGCATCTATCGGGCCATCGACCCAGAGATTGTCGCTGTTGACGCAGACGAAGGGCTTGTCGCCGATCAGTTCGCGCGCCTGGACGAGTCCTCCGCCCGTTTCCATGAGCTGCCTGCGCTCGTCCGAAACCAGCACCTCGATGTCCCTGACGCGAGCCTTGAGGTGCGCCTCCATCTGGTCGGCGAGGTAGTGGACGTTGACCACCGCGCGTTTCACCCCGGCGCTGCGCAGGTGATCGAAAACATGATCGATCAATGGCTTGCCAGCCACTTCTACCAGCGGCTTGGGACGTGTGGCGGTGAGCGGACGCATGCGCTTGCCCAACCCTGCCGCCATCACCATCGCCGTTTCAGGTGCTATCGCGACGGGCTGCGGACGCAGCGAATAGGTGGCGCTGCTGCTCATTCGCCCGCGATCGTCATCGGATCGCCGCGCATCTCTGCGGGCACATGAGCATCGAACCAATCTGCCACCGGCTTGAGCGCGGGATGCGCGAGATCGCGCTCCAGATAGGTCCAGACGCGCGGGCACAGCCCCGGGTAGCGCGGCTTGCCGTCACGCTTCCACAGCCGGGTGAAGATGCCGATGATCTTGGCGTTCCGCTGCGCGCCGAGCAGGTGATAGGCCACGTCGAACGCGTCGCCCGCGCCGGTGATGCGCTTGTAGCGATCGAGCATCGCAGTTTCGAGGTCGGCGGGAACGTCGCGCCGCGCGTCCTGCAGCAGCGAGACGAGATCATAGGCGGGATGCCCCGCCAGCGCGTCCTGGAAGTCGAGAAGGCCCAAGCTCTCGCTGCCCTCGATCAGCATGATGTTCTCGGCGTGGTAGTCGCGCAGCACCGTGACGGGCGTGTGACTGTCGAGCGCGGGTGCCAGCGCCTTGCTCCACGCATCGGCATAGCCCTGCACGTCGGCGCCGATCCCGACAGCGGGGCAATACCATTCGGGAAGCAGCGCCGCTTCGCGTTGATATTCGACAAGGTCGTAGCCCCGCACGTCCGCCGCGGGATGCTCGCGCAGGCGAATGAGCAGGTCGACAGCTGCTTCGTAGAGCCGGAGCTCGCTTTCGGGCGCCGCGTCCACCGTCTCGCGCATCCGGGCGTCGCCAAAGTCCTGGAGCAGCACCAGCCCCTCGATTAGATCCTCGTGGAAGATCTCGGGCGCCGCGAAGCCGCGCTCGGTGAGCCAGCGGGCGACCTTGATGAAGGGGCGCGGGTCCTCGTGCGGGGGCGGCGCATCCATCAGGATCGCGCTGCGATCGTGGTGGACGACGCGGAAATAGCGCCGGAAGGAAGCGTCGCCGGCGAGCGGCCGGATCTCGGCTCCCTCCCATCCGGCGGCGATCAGGAAGTCGGGCGCCGCTGCGGGCGGATTCATGTCGGGAACCATCGATCCCTCCATGCCGTGGGCACTCTGGCTGTCAAGGCGCGCGCGCCATCCGGCAGCACTTCCAGGGTCAGCCACAGCGCATCGCGCCAATAAGCTTCGCCCAGTCGCTCGGGCCATTCGACGAGCAGCAGCGAATCGGCGCGTGCCTCGTCCAGCCCCAGCTCCTCGGCCTCCTCCGGATCCTCGATCCGGTAGAGATCGACATGGAGCACGGGCAGACGCACTTCGGGCGGGGCGTAAGGTTGGACGATCGCAAAGCTCGGGCTCGGCGCCTCGTCCTCTAGTCCGAGCGCGGCGAGCAGCCCGCGCGCGATGCTGGTCTTGCCCGCGCCAAGCGGTCCCGACAGCGCGATGACGTCGCCCGGCCGCGCGACCGCCGCGAGCCGGGCACCGAGCGCAAGATTGTCCTCGACGGTACCGAGCCGCATCATTTGCGCGGCAGCTCCACCCGAACGAGGGTCCCCTCGCCGGGCTCGGAGATCAGCTCGATCCGGCCGCCGTGCGCCTCGACGAACTGCTTGGCGAGCGGCAGGCCGAGTCCGAGCGCGCGCTCACCCTTGCGGGTGATTCCAGCCTGGGCAAAGCGATCGAAGGCCTTGGACACCGCCTCCTTGCTCATCCCGGGGCCGTCGTCCGAAACCACGATCCGTGCCTTGTCAGGGGTGCCATCGAGGTGAAGCAGCACCCTGCCCCTCTCCGGCGTCGCCGCGACCGCGTGGCGCAGGAGGTGCTCGATCGCCTGGCGCAGGCGGCGGGGATCTCCGAGCACGCTGCCCGCATTACCCGTGTCCTCCACCACCAGCTCGATCGCCTTGGTCTTGGCGAGCGGCGCGATCGCCTCCGCCGCGCTGTTCGCCCCGAGCTCGAGGTCCACCTGCACGCGATCTAGCGCCGCACCTTCGCTCTGGGTGAGATCGAGCACGTCATCCACCAGCCCGCTCAATCGGTCGACCGAAGCCAGGATCGCCTCGGCATATTCGCAGCCGCTCGGCGTGAGCTCGCCCGCGAATCCGCCGTGTAGCATCTCCGTGAAACCCTTGATCGAGGTCAAAGGGGTGCGCAACTCGTAGCTCATGTTGGCCACAAAGGCGGTCTTCACGCGGTCCGCCGCCTCCAGCGCCTCGTTGCGGTCCCTGAGCGCGCGCTCGGCGCGGTGATGGTCGGTCGTGTCGAGCATCGTCACCAGCGCATTGCCATCGGGCAGCGGCACGGCATTGACGTCGAAATGGCGGCCATCCTTGAACGCAATGCTCGATCCGCGCTGCTGCCGGTCCTTGGCGGCGAGCCGGATCAGGTCGCCCAGCACGTCGGCGCGCGACGGATTGGCGAGGCGCGGCCCCACTTCCTTGACCAGCGAGGCAATCTGCGGGTGACCGTCGAGGAAACCGTCCTCAAAGCCCCAGACCTGGCGGAACTTGCGGTTCCACAGCTGGAGCCGCCCCTTGCCGAACACGGCGACCGCCTCGGCCAGGCTCTCCAGCGTGGCGGTGCGCACTTGCTGCATCTCGCCGTGCTCGCGCTGCAGCTCGAACTGCTGGGTGCGATCCTCGAACATCAGCAGCAGCCCGCCCTCGGGTAGCGGCTGGGCCACGACGCGAAGATGCGTACCGGCGACGGTCCAGGTCTCTTCGACCGCGTCAGGCGCCGTGAACCAGTCGCGCCGCTCGGCCTTCCAGGCAGGGAAGTCGCGCACCTCCGGCAGCCGGTTGGCCTCGCGCATGCGATCGAGCACGCGATCGAACTCCGGCCGGTCCGCGACCCACTCGGATTTCAGCGCGAACATTCGCCGGAAGGGCTGGTTCGAGAAGACGAGGCTGCGGTCCGCGGCAAACTGCGCCACGCCTGCAGAGACGCGATCGAGCATCGCGCGCTGCGCCTTGACGAAGCGCCGAAGACCGCCGCGCGCCTGCTCCAGATCCTCGATGTCGATCGCGAAGCCGGCGACACCTCCCGTGGGGAGCGGTACGTCGTGAAGGCGCAGCATCCGCCGTGCACCGCCCACCGTGGCAGGCATCGCCGCGATCTGGGGCTCGCCCGTATCGCGGGCGATGGCGGCGTTGGCGAGCGGCCCGCCCATGCCGGCGCCCTCGACCAGCTCGAGCCCGCGCGCCACCACGTCCTCGCTGTCCCTGCCCTCCACTGCCTCGACATAGCAGCTGTTGACCATCAGCAGCCTGAGGTCGGGTCCGCGATACCACATGGGCATTGGCGCGGCCTCGATCAGCGCAGTGAGCGCGTCGAAGGCGGCGCGGAGCCGCATCGCCTCTCGCTGGAGGACCGCGATTTCGCTCTGGCTCTCGGTGGCATCCAGGAACCACAGCAGCACGCCGCCGGGCGCGCGCACGGCATCAGGCGCACGCTCGCCGATTACCAGCAGCGCCCGCTCCGATCCCTTGGGCCGCACCGCAAGCCGAAAAGGTTGACTGGCCTTCTGAGCGGCAGTCACATGATTGGACAGAACTTCGAAGTCTTCGGCGATCAGCCCGACCTCGTCGCCGACGAGGTCGTCGAGTTCCTTGGGCAACTCGGGCAGCCCCAGCCAGTCGCTCAGCCGGCGCGAAAGCTCGACGCGGCGGTCGGCGCGCACCACCATCGCCTGGGCAGGGCAAGTCTGGACAAGCGTGGCAAGGCGGGAGTCGCGCTCGGCAAGTGCACGGCTGGCGGCTCGCGCACGCAGCCCCGCGAAAAGCGCCCAGGTCGCAGCGATCAACAGCAGCGCAATCGCCGCGCCGGCCATTACCGCCGCAGACTGCGGAATCTCAATCAAGCCGTCCCTCCGCGGCTGCGATGCGCCATCATGACCAACCCTTAGGGAAAGCGCGGACGATCGGGAAGCCAGTAGCGCTGTGGTCAGGCGCGGGCGCGTCGTGCGGTTCGCCGCAGCAATCGCCGTACCAGCGAACGGCGGCGTGGCTGGGCATGCGGTTCGGCGCGCCGCGCAGATGTCTGCGGCTCGAGCGGTTCGATCGAAAGATGGAGCATGAGCCGCCGGGTTTCGTCTTCCAACGGGGCATTTTCGACGCCGTCCCACGCCTGGCGCAGCGCCGCCCCTATCCGTTCGCAGGCACCGCTCGGATCGAAATCAGGAAGAGGCTCGGGCGCAGCCGCCATCGCTCACTGCTCGAACGCCGCGCGCTGCAGCAGCCCGCTTTCGTGTGAAGGAAGTCTCGGCGTCTCCACCGCGAAGTCGATCGGCCGGACTTCGGATGCTTGCGCGGTCCAGGCACGCGCGCTCGCTTCGCGATAGAAATGGAACGAGCCCGACTCGACATAATTGGCGAGCGCCAAACCCATCAGGCTGCCGCCAATGAATATCCCGGCACATCCAAGCGCCAGCTTGGCCATGAGCTCGCGTCGCATCCTCTCGTCTCCCTGTCGCAAGCAACAACGAGCCGCGTCCACGCGACGTTCCGGTTAGAACCTTGAGCCGAAACGAAAAAGGGCCCGGCGGTTGCCGGGCCCTTCTTCATGTCTCTATCCGAAGCTCAGAAGATGTTCGCCTTGGCCCCCAGGAAGAAGGAGCGACCGACCGCGCTGATCGGATAGGCGGTGGCCCCCACATCCGGCTTGGTGTCGAACAGGTTGTTGATACCGGCGTAGAATGTGAAGCGATCGTCCACGTCGTGGCTGAAGTAGAGCTCGTGTTCCCACTTCTCCTTGTACCAGATATACTCGGGAGCCACGTAATCGGGGTTGGCCGCTTCCTGCTCGCGAGTGACGCGGCGCGTCCGCGACCACCAGTTGATGCCGTAGTTGATCGTCGTCGGGCCCTTGCTCCAGCTTAGATCGAACATCGCGCTGTACTTCGGCGCAGGATACAGCCACGAGGCAAGCTCGTTCTCCGGATCAGCGCCGGTCGTGGGGACGAACTGCAGCTTGTTCAGGTAATTGCCCTGAAGGTTGATGTTAAACACACCGGCGTTGTCGAACGGCTCGAACCGATAGTTGAGCGTCACTTCCAGGCCCGCAGTCTCGAACGACGCCACATTCTCAGGAATGATCGTGTAATAGGAAACATAGCCAGTGGTCGGGCTGCGTTCGACGACGCTGCAGTAGATATTGTCGAGATCGGGCTGATCCACGCACAGATCGACGATATCCTGCGCGGTCGAATACTGGATCGCCTGCTTCAGGCGGATATCGTACCAGTCCGCCGTGAGGCTGAGCCCAGGCACGAAGCTCGGGCGCAGAACGACGCCAGCAGTCCAGGTCTTCGCGGTTTCCTCGTTCAACATCGGGTTACCGCCCTGAAAGCCCAGAAGGCTGCTGTTTTGCGGCGAAGTGAAGTCGTCGGCAGGGTTGAACGTCGCGGGGTCGATCCCGAGCGCGCTTAGCGCGGCTGCGCAGTTCGCTTCGCGGTATTGAGTGCCCTCGCCTATACGGTCGATCCCGCACGGATCGGTGATGAATTCATAGGTGCCGCTGCCGCCGGCGAACAGCTCGTTGATATTCGGCGCACGGACGGCTTCCGAATAGGTTCCGCGGAAGGTGATGTCACGGACCGGCGAATAGCTGCCGTTAACGTTCCACGTGGTGGTCGTACCGATGGTGGAGTAATCCGATAGACGTATCGCGCCACCGATCGACAAATTCTCCGCGAACGGCATATCGGCCAGGATCGGCAGGTTGACCTCGGCATAGGCTTCCTTGACGTCGAAGCTACCTTCGTCGACCCGCGCGGGCGCATCGTCCATCAGCGCGCCCGCGAGGCTGTAATCTGACGGGACGAAGCGGCTCTTCTCCTTCCGGTATTCGGCGCCTACCGCGAAGCCCACCGGCCCTCCTGGCAGGTTGAAGAAAGAGCCAGTGTTGCCCGACAGCACTGCCGAGACGACGTGCTGCTGGATGCGTGCCCAACTGGTATGGTCGACGGTCACGAAGTCGAGCGCGGCCTGCGAAGGCGAACCCTGGCCAAGAATGTTGAGCGGCACGCACTGGCCGGGTGTAAAGGTGGTGGGGGCGCCGTTGAACACCGGCTGGCCGCCATAGTTGTTGCCCTGGACCGTGGTCTGCCCCGGCAGGTTGATGCGGCAGGTGATGCCCCCCGCGCCATCAGATACTGCGTCAAGCGCTGCATAATAGCGCTCCGTGATGCGGTCGTTGCGATTGGTCGCTTCCTGCGTCGACTGGCCGAAGACATAGGAAACATCATAGTTGAGGTTAGATGCAATCTCGCCCTTCGCGCCCACCACCGTGCGGAACAGCTCGCGCTCCATCTCGTAGCGGCGGATGCCGAAGTCGAAATGGTCGCGGTTGAACGTGATCGCGCAGGTTTCGAAGTCGCCAGTGTCGGGATCATCGCAATCCCCCGCCGCCGTTGCAGCCTGGTTCACTGCCAGCATATCGGCAGACAGATAGGCATTGTCCGGCGCGAGTTCCGTCAGGAAGTCGTAGGTCGGCTGTGCGAAGGTGAAGGCCTTCGAGCGGACGTACTTGCCCTCCGCATAGATCTCGAACGCGGGGCTGAACTCGTAACGCGCCATTACATTGGCGATGTGGCGCTCCGAAAAGGGCGTGAAATCACCATAATAGGTCTCGCGCGGAGTACTCGACCCGCCGATCGTGAAGGCCGACCCGGGCAGATAGGTGCCCAAATCATAGATCCCGCCTTCGCCGGTTCGGTCCGGCGTGAAATCGCCGTCGAGGTCGATCGCGCCCCCGGGTGAGCTGTCCGCCCAGCGCAGGTTCGTATACAGGATACGATCGGGAACACCGTCATTGTCGGTCGGACCATCGGGATCATCGAGGTTGCGCACGAACGCCCAGGACGGACCTGTCTGCCCGTAGTTCAGGCGATCGCGCTGGCTGAACCGATCCTGCTTATTGTATTCGTAGGAAACGGTGACATTGCCGCGCCCGTCGGCGAAATTCTTGCCTGCGGTCGCCGCGATGAAATACTCACCCGCATCGCCACGTTCGGAGATGCTCGTCTGGCCGCGCACGCGCAGCCCATCGAAATCCTTCTTGAGGATGAAATTGACAACGCCCGAGACGCCGTCCGCGCCATAAATGGCCGAGGCGCCCCCGGTCAGGATGTCGACCTTTTCCACGAGATCGGTCGGGATGGTATTGGTGTCCACCGCGGCAATGCCGGGATAGCCCGCCACATGACGGCGGCCATCCACCAGCACCAGCGTGCGGCTGGTACCGAGATTGCGGAGGTTCAGAAGATTCACGCCAACATTCTGTGCACCGCCGGTGAGATTGGAGCCCGCCGCAACGGTATTTGTCTGCGAGCCAATCAGCGCGGGGCTGTTAACCAGAAAGTCGGTGAGATTGGTCTTGCCCGACTGCTCGATCGTCTCGGCAGAGAGGACCTGCACGGGGTTGGGCAAGGACAACTCGGGACGCGCGATGCGCGACCCGGTGACGACGACTTCTTCCTGGGGATCTTCTTCCTGGGGGGCCTGGGCGGCGACGCTGTCGTCGGTCTGGGCAGGGTCGGTGGCCTGCGCCGAAGCCGGAGAAGCGAGTTGTGCCAGTGCAAGCGCAGCGAGCGAAGCGGTGAGCAATCCGCGACCGCGGACGACGGAGTACGCCATGACAGTTCCCCTTTAAGATACCAACGGCGTCAATTCATAACGTTTCTTCGGCGTTTCCGTCTCCTTTGCAGCGCAGTATCGGTTCATTTTGCATCGCTGGTGTCACATTGAAGCAACACACTCGTTCACACGCATGAAAAAGGCCGCGCTTCCTTAGGAGGCGCGGCCTTCGATTCCGAAGCCCAAAGGCTCAGTAGCGGTAGTGATCCGGCTTGAACGGCCCTTCGACCGGAACGCCGATATAGTCCGCCTGCTTCTTGGTGAGCTTGGAGAGCTTCACGCCCAGCTTCTCGAGGTGGAGCGCAGCCACCTTCTCGTCGAGGTGCTTCGGCAGGACATAGACTTCGTTCTTGTAGTTCTCGCCCTTGGTCCAGAGCTCGATCTGGGCGAGCACCTGGTTGGTGAAGGACGAGGACATGACGAACGACGGGTGGCCGGTGGCGCAACCGAGGTTCACCAAGCGGCCCTTCGCGAGCACGATGATCTGCTTGCCGTCCGGGAACTTCACCAGATCGGTACCCGGCTTCACTTCGGTCCACTCATAGTTGCTGAGCGCCGCGATCTGGATCTCGCTGTCGAAGTGGCCGATGTTGCAAACGATCGACATCGGCTTCATCGCCTTCATGTGATCGGCGGTGATGACATCGGCATTGCCGGTGGCGGTGCAGAAAATGTCGGCACGCTTGACGGCCTCTTCCATCGTCACGACCTCGAAGCCCTCCATCGCCGCCTGCAGCGCGCAGATCGGGTCGATCTCGGTGACGAGCACGCGGGCGCCGCCGTTGCGAAGCGACTGGGCCGAGCCCTTGCCAACGTCACCGAAGCCGGCGACGCAGGCGACCTTGCCGGCAAGCATCACGTCGGTGGCGCGGCGGATCGCGTCGACCAGCGATTCCTTGCAGCCATAGAGGTTGTCGAACTTCGACTTGGTGACGCTGTCGTTGACGTTGATCGCCGGGAACGGCAGCTCGCCCTTTTTGGCGATCTCGTACAGGCGATGGACGCCGGTGGTGGTCTCTTCCGACACGCCCTTCAGGTTCTTGACCGTCTCGGTCAGATAGCCCGGATACTTGGCAATGAAGGCCTTGAGCGCGCGCTGGAACTCAACCTCTTCGTCATTCTCCGGCTCGCCGAGGGTCGCACCGGCTTCGAGCTTGGCGCCCCACAGCGCGAACATCGTCGCGTCGCCGCCGTCGTCGAGAATGATGTTGGCAGTGGTGCCGTCGCCGTCCGCGCCCCAGTTGAAAATATCGCCGACATAATCCCAATATTCGGCGAGGCTCTCGCCCTTCACGGCGAACACGGGGATGCCCGCGGCAGCGATAGCGGCGGCGGCGTGGTCCTGCGTCGAGAAGATGTTGCAGGTCGCCCAGCGAACCTGCGCGCCGAGCGCGACCAGCGTCTCGATCAGCACCGCGGTCTGGATCGTCATGTGGAGCGAGCCGGTGATGCGCGCGCCCTTGAGCGGCTGCGACGCGCCGAACTCGTCGCGCAGCGCCATCAGGCCGGGCATCTCGGTCTCGGCGATCTCGATTTCCTTGCGGCCGAAATCGGCGAGGGCAATGTCCTTGATGACGTAGTCGTTCTTGTCGAGCACGGTAGCCACGGGCTTGTCTCCAGCGTGTGTATCGATTTGCGCGCCGGAATCACCGACCGCGATACCAGCGCCCTAATCGCTCAGCGCCGCCTGCGCAACCCGGATATAAAGATATCTTTATATGTAGGTGTCGTCTCAGGCCGTTCCCGCGCTGCTGGCGAGCAGGCGCGGGTCGATGCCTGCGCAGGAGAAGCCCTTGCTCCAACGCTCGGGCGCCGCAACCTCGTAGAGCAGCCGCATGTCGCCGTCGGTGTTGAACCAGCCGTGATGCCTTAGCTCCTCATCGAGCTGCCCTTCGCCCCAGCCGGCATAACCGAGCGCGACCAGCCACTGGCTGGGCCCGCTGTGCTCGGCGATCGCGCGCAGCACGTCGATCGTCCCCGAGAGCGACCAGCGGCCGCCGACGCTGATCGTGTCCTGCCCGCCCCAATCGGGCGAGTGGAGCACGAAGCCGCGGCGTGGTTCGACCGGCCCGCCGAAATGCACCGGCGCATCGGGCGCATCCTCGGGATCGATCTCGAACTGGCGGAGGAGATCGTGGAAGCTCAGCCCCTCGATCGTCTCGCCGATGCCGATGCCGAGCGCGCCCGCCTCGTCGTGCGCGCACATCGCGATCACGGCGCGCTCGAAGCGCGGGTCGCCGATTCCGGGCATCGCCAAGAGGAACTGGCCGGTGAGATACTGCGTCGAATCCATGCCCGATCAACATACCGGCGCGGCTGCGGGTCCGCCACGCTTGAAAATGTCATCATCCGCGCCGATTGGAGGCCGGACTCAGACAAGGAGAGCAACATGACCATCCAGGTTGGCGATCGCATTCCCAGCACCAGCTTCACCAAGGTGACCGACGGCGGCCCCGAGCAGATGAGCTCGGACGATTTCTTCGCCGGCCGCAAGATCGCGCTCTTCTCCGTTCCCGGCGCCTTCACGCCCACCTGCTCGGCCAAGCACCTGCCGGGCTTCGTCGAGAAGGCCGAGGAGCTGAAGGCCAAGGGCATCGACGAGATCGCCTGCACCGCGGTCAACGACGCCTTCGTGATGGGCGCCTGGAGCCAGGCATCGGGCGTCGACGGCAAGGTGACGATGCTCGCCGATGGCAACGGCACCTTCGCCAAGGCGGTGGGGCTCGAGATGGACGGCAGCGGCTTCGGCATGGGCACCCGTGGCAAGCGTTATTCGATGGTCGTGAACGACGGCGTCGTCGAGCAGCTTCACGTCGAGGCGCCGGGCCAGTTCGAAGTCAGCTCGGCGGATTATCTGCTCGCCCGGCTGTAACGTCGGTGCCGTAACGGAACCCGCGATGCTGCATGGAGTTGAATCCCTGCATTTTCAGAGAGGAACCGTCATGGCCGACACCAGCAACACTTCGAGCAGCAACAGCCAGGCGCAGAGCCAAGGTTCGAGCAAGTCCTTCATCGCTTCGGCTCAGGAAACGCTCGGCGGAGCATTCGACGCGACCGTCGGCGCCGCCAAGGAGCACCCCATGGCTGCGGCGGCGATCGCGGCGGGGACCGCGGCTGCCGTCGGCGGCGCAGTCTATGCCGCGACGCAGAAGCGTGGCGGCAACGGCTCGTCGAGCTCGCCCAAGAAGTAACCTCGCCTGTCCCTCCCGGTGCGGGAGGGGCATTCGGCGCGGCAGTCTTGCCAGCGTCATCCTGGCGCATTAGCGCTCCAAGATGACTCAAGCATCCGACATCGTCGCCGAGCTGGACCGGCTCTACCGCGCTTCGGTCGACCGCCTGCAGGCCGCCCTCACTCGCTACCTCACCGGGGGTTCTCCGCCCGATCCCAAGAGCCGCACCGACGGCTCTTTCGCCTATCCGGAAATCCTCGTCCGCTACGCCGGCGGCACCGGGGGTAGCGGGGGCACCGTCCCGCGCCGCTCGTTCGGCCGGCTGGTCGAGCCGGGCGAATATCGCATCAGCGTGACCAAGCCGGCGATGTTCGCCGACTATCTGACCGAGCAGCTCACCTTCCTGATCGAAGATTACGACGTCGAGGTCGAGGCACGCGAGGGCCGGCAGGAGATCCCCTTCGCCTATGTGCTCGATCCCGGCCATGCGCTGAGCCTCGACCAGGTTTCGGTCGCCGATCTCGCGCGCCATTTCCCCGCGACCGAGCTCGCGTTCATCGGCGACGAGATCGCCGACGGACTCTGGGTATCGCATGACGGAACAAGACCGCTCGCGCTGTTCGACGGGCTGCGCACAGATTTCTCGCTCGCCCGGCTGCGCCACTACACCGGCACGCCGACCGAGCACGTCCAGCAATATATCCTGTTCACCAACTACCACCGCTACGTCGACGAGTTCGTGCGCTGGGCGTGCGGCCAGCTGGGGCCGGGCAGCCGCTATACCGGCGTCTCGGGAGCGGGCGGGATCGTGGTCGAGGATGCGAGCGAGATGGACCGGCTCATCTCGGACAGCGCCTGGCGCCGCCACCAGATGCCGGCCTATCACCTGATGGCGCCGGACCGTACGGGCATCACCCTGGTCAACATCGGCGTGGGGCCCTCCAACGCCAAAACGATCACCGATCACCTCGCGGTGCTCCGCCCCGAGGCGTGGCTGATGATCGGGCATTGCGGGGGCCTGCGCCCCAGCCAGCGGATCGGCGACTATGTGTTGGCGCACGCCTATCTGCGCGACGACCATATCATGGACGACGTGCTCCCGCCCGAGATTCCGATCCCTGCGATCGCGGAGGTCCAGCTGGCGCTCGCCCGCGCAGCCGAGACGGTATCGGGCCAATCCGGAGACGAACTCAAGCAGCGGCTGCGCACCGGCACGATCGTCACCACCGACGACCGCAACTGGGAGCTGCGCTACTCGACCACGGCGCTGCGCTTCTCGCTGAGCCGGGCGGTGGGCGTCGACATGGAAAGCGCCACGCTGGCGGCGCAGGGCTATCGCTTCCGCGTTCCCTACGGCACGCTGCTGTGCGTTTCGGACAAGCCGCTCCACGGCGAGCTCAAGCTGCCGGGCCAGGCGAACCGCTTTTACGAGCGCGCGATCGCCGAGCACCTCAAGATCGGCATCGAGACCGTGGAGGAGTTGCGACGCGAGGGGCCCAAGCTCCACTCGCGCAAGCTCCGTGCCTTCAACGAGCCGCCCTTCCGCTGATCGGGAAACCCGCGCGGTCATCGGCGTTCTTCCCATGAAGGAGAGCGCCGATGACCGACCGCGAAAAGCCGGAACTCGAAACCGAGGAAGGCGCGCACGCGCACCAGCCCGACGGCACCGACAGCTCGGCGCAGCTCGAGGCGAACATCGCCGACGAGAACATGATTCCGGACGAGATCCCGGAATAGCTGCGCATTCAGCCGACTCCGGTTGACTCGAATCGCGTGTTTTCGGCCGAAACGACATCGACACGCCGGCGAAGCGACGCCGAATCGACAGCCAGGCGACACTCACGCGATAGCGGCGCGACTCTGGCGCAACAGCAGCGGCACACCCGCGCGACACCGAAGCGACAGCGACGCGACAACGACGCCCCGCCTTCGCGACAGGCACGCGACAGACATGCGCCATCTCCCGATAAATCATGCGTTCCAGCGGATTGCGCCGCGCGGCCATGATGAGAACAAAAGCAGATCAAATCCTATTTTGCCAGCGGATTTGCGCAGTCTTGCATGTCGATAGAATGCACGATAAAAACTGAACCATATGGTTCAGTATGTAGCTACACGCCTTGATGCGTCGTTCGCCGCGCTCGCGGACGCCACCCGGCGGGGCATCCTGGAGCAGCTCGGCCGGGCCGAGGCTTCGATCACCGAGCTGGCAGACAAGTTTCACATGACCCTGACCGGCATGAAGAAGCACGTCGCGGTCCTGGAGCGGGCGGGCCTCGTCGTGACCCAGAAGGTCGGACGTGTGCGGACGTGCAAGCTTGGGCAACGAAGCCTCGAGGCGGAGGCCGAGTGGATCGAGGCGTACCGCAAGCGCTTCGAGGCGCGGTTCGATGCCCTCGACAAGATCATTCTCGAGATGAAACAGGAGGAAGAAGATGGATCGGCAAGCGACTAATCACCCCGCCCCGCAGAACCGCACGGCGGTCGAGCGGAAGTCCGACCGGGAGCTGGTCGTCACGCGCCTGTTCGATGCCCCGTCGCGCATCGTGTTCAGGGCGTGGGCCGAAGCCGAGCTGTTCCGCCGCTGGTGGGTGCCCGAGGGTGCCGGCATCACGCTGGTATCCTGCGAGATGGACGTCCGCACCGGAGGCAAATACCGGCTGGAGTTCGCCGCTGGCGGGACGGACACCATGGCCTTTTATGGCAAATATCTCGACGTGGTGCCGGGCGAGCGCATCGTCTGGACGAACGATGAAGAGGACGAGGGCGCAGTCACCACCGTCACCTTCGAGGATCAGGGCGAAAAGACGCTGCTGACGTTCCACGAGCTCTATCCCTCCAGGGAAGCGCTCGACGAAGCGATGGCCGGATCGGCGGCCGGACTGCCCACGCAGCTGGATCAGCTGGAGGAACTGCTTCCGGCGATCGGCGAGTAGCCGCGAGCGGAAGAAAGGGCGGCCCGACTGTCCGGAGCGCCCTTTCGCTGGCGTTGGTCAGTGGTTCACCCGCCCTTGTTCTGCGCATCCAGCCACTTCTTGAACGGGCGAAATTCAGCCACCGCCTCGACGGCGTCCCATCCCGGCCGGCGCTGAGGGTTGAGCGCACTGTACCGTCGGCAAAGCGGGGCAGCCAAGCCGGCATGCAGCGCCGCACACGCCAAAATCATTGATCTTTGCCCCCGGTTGCCCGAAGCGGACGCACCCTATCAGCAGGCAAGATCATGTCCATCGAACGCTCTCCCCTCGCCCCCGCCTCCTTTCCCGCCGTGCCGGCGATTCCCGGCGTGACGCTTCGAGTGGCGCGGGCGCGGTACAAGAGCTGGGACCGGTGTGACCTGACCTTCGTAACGCTCGACGAGGGCACCAGCGTCGCGGGCGTGCTCACGCAGAGCCGCTGCCCTTCGCCCGAAGTCGAATGGTGCCGCAAGGCACTGGTGCTCGGCCGGGCGCGTGCGCTGGTGGTCAATGCGGGCAATTCGAACGCTTTCACCGGCAACCGCGGCCGAGCTGCAGTCGAGGCGATCGCTGCACGGGCGGCCGCGCAGCTCGGCTGCGATCCCTCCGACGTGTTCGTCGCCTCGACCGGGGTGATCGGCGTGCCGCTGCCGATCGACAAGGCCGAAGCGGGGCTCGACGCCGCCTTCTCTGCGCAGCCCTGCGGCTGGGAAGACGCTGCCGCGACGATCATGACGACCGACACCTTCGCCAAGGCTGCCGTGACGACCGCCGTGGTGGATGGGCGCACCGTGAATCTCGTCGGGATCATCAAGGGTTCGGGGATGATCGCACCCGACATGGCGACGATGCTGGGGTTCGTCTTCACCGATGCGGCTGTTGCTCCCGAGTTTCTGCAACGCGCCCTGAGCGAGGCGAATACCAAGACTTTCTCTTGCATCACCGTCGACGGAGACACCTCGACCAGCGATACCGTGCTCGCCTTCGCCACGGGCAAGGCGGGCAACGCGCCGCTCGCGAGCGAAGACGACGCCGGCGCCGATGCCTTCCGCGCTGCGCTAACCGACCTCTGCCATCAGCTCGCGCTGCTCGTGGTCCGCGACGGCGAAGGCGCGCAGAAGCTCATCGAGATCACCGTCGAGGGCGCCGAGAGCGACCGCAGCGCGCACCGCATCGCGATGGCGATCGCCAACTCGCCGCTGGTTAAGACTGCAATCGCAGGCGAGGACGCGAACTGGGGCCGCGTGGTGATGGCGGTCGGCAAGGCAGGCGAACCCGCCGAACGCGACAAGATCGCGATCCGCTTCGGCGCGACGCAGGTCGCGCAGGGCGGTCTGGCGGTCGAGGGCTATGACGAAGCGCCGGTCGCGGCGCACCTGAAAGGCCGCGAGATCGAGATCGGCGTCGACCTGGGGATGGGCGAGGGCCGCGCGACCGTTTGGACCTGCGACCTCACCCACGGATACATCTCGATCAACGCCGATTACCGGAGCTGAAGCGGAAGGCGTTGGCATGGCGATCGCCTGCGGATCGCCATTACGTCATGACGCCAGCGCAGAATGGTCGCCGAGGGCCTGCGTCCTGAAGATGCACGCACTCTCTTTCCCTGGGACGCACCCGATCGAGATTAGGGATTTCTACAACCTTCGCCGTTAACCGAGTCTTCAAGCGCGGCGCACAGGGTCGCGGCCGTTCGGCCTGGAAATGGAAATGTCACAGTTAGTTGCGTCCGCGACCATCTTCAGCCTGGCCGGTGACCTGCCCCGTTCGCTCGTTCACGATCCGGAGGCTCCCACCGAATTCGACGCCGCGCATCTGATCGACGGTACCGATCGCCACCCCTGCTCGCTCCACAAGCTCAGCGCGGTCGGAGCGACGCTGCGGGCGGCCGGTCCGTTGCTTCAGGATGCTCCGATGCGCCTCGAGCTCGCCAACGGCCAGAGCATGGACGGGCGCCTGGCCTGGCACAGCGAGGGCGAGGCCGGATTCGTCTTCGACCAGCCGGTCGATGTCATCGGCGCGCTCGCCCGCAATCTCGCCAGCCTCCCCGCCGAGCGCCGCCGCGTTCCCCGGGTCGAGACGCAGCAGACGGTTTCGATCCGCCACGACGGCAGGGTCGAGTTGGCGCGGAGCCGCAACATCTCGCAGGGCGGTGCCGGAATCGAGACGCGGCTGGCGCTCGCGGCGGGCGACGCGGTGCAGCTCACTTTCGACGGGCTCCGCCCGCTCGACGGCGTCGTCCGCTGGGTCGAGGGTGGGCTTGCCGGAGTGCGCTTCGGCGAGGAGCTTGCCTGGCAGACGCTGATGCCGTGGCTGCGACAGCTCCAGCAGAACGGCGCCCGCGCCTCCACCGGGATCGAGATGGAAGGGCTGATCCCCGACAAGCACGCCGTGCGGATCGATGCGCCGGCACGCATCCGCGAAGGCGTCCGCTGGTGGAACGCACGCATCCGCGCGCTCACGCCCCATCTCATCGAGCTCGACACCCGCGCCGCCGTCACCGCCGGCACGCAGCTCTGGATCTCGCTGCCCAATGTCGGTGGCGGACCGGCCAATGTGGTCGAGGCACGCGGCGGACGCATCCTGTGCGAATTCCGCCTGCCGCTGCGCCCGACGGACCTGGGCCTGATCACCGGCCGGCGCGGTTCGAGCTAGGAAAATCCTTGCATTGATGCGCCTGGTGGCGCCAGTCGCTTCGACATGAATCCCCTGCTGCCGGTCACCGAAGCCCAGTCGCGCCTGCTCGCCCTGTCCGGCCCGGTCGAAGCCGAAGGGGTGCCGCTGGCGCTGGCCGCGGGCCGCTGGGCAGCCGAACCTGTGGTCGCCCGCCGCACTCAGCCCTCGGCGGACATGTCGGCAATGGATGGCTATGCCATCCGCTTCGCCGACCTTCCCGGCCCGTGGCAGGTCATCGGCGAGAGCGCTGCAGGCCGCGGCTTTGCCGGCAGCGTCGGCGCGGGCGAAGCGGTGCGGATCTTCACCGGCGCGCCGCTGCCGCCCGGCACGGATACGGTGATGGTGCAGGAAGAAGCGGGCCGCGCGGGCGCGCAGCTCACGCTCGAAGGCGAAGGTCCCAGCTTCCCGAGCCGCAACGTCCGCCGCCGGGGGCTCGATTTTCTGGAAGGCGACACGCTGATTTCCCGGGGAGAGCGGCTGACGCCCGCCCGGCTCGCCCTTGCCGGGGCGGCAGGTCATGGCAGTCTCGTCGTGCGGCGAAAGGTCAAGGTGGCATTGGCAGCGACGGGTGACGAGCTCGTCGCGCCCGGAGCAGCGACCGGCGACGCGCAGCTTCCCGAAACCAACCGCCTAATGCTCGCGGCGCAGCTCGCCGACATGCCCGTCGAGATCATCGACCTCGGCATCCTGCCCGACCGGCAGGAGATACTCGAAGCGGCGTTCCGCAACGTCGATGCCGATCTCCTCGTCACTACCGGCGGGGCCTCGGTCGGGGACCATGACCTCGTTCGCCCCGCGCTCGAATCCGCAGGGGCCACCATCGACTTCTGGCGGATTGCCCTGCGACCCGGAAAGCCGATGATGGCGGGCAAGCTGGGGAGAATGATCGTGGTCGGCTTACCCGGCAATCCGGTTTCCGCCTTCGTCACGACGCTGCTCTTCGTGCGCCCGCTGGCGGCGCATCTTGCCGGCGCCGCCGATCCCCAGCCCCGCACGGGCGAGGTCCGGCTCGGCGAGCCGCTGGCTGCGAACGGCCCCCGCACCGATTATCTCCGCGCGGAACTCCGCGACGGCAGCGTCTTCGTCGCCGCGCTTCAGGACAGCGCGATGCTCGGCACGCTCGCCCGCGCCAACTGCCTGATCGTCCGGCCCGCGCACGCTCCGGCTGCGACCCCGGGGCAGAGAGTCGAAATCCTCGACATCGCTTGACAAGCGTGGGGAACATTGCGTAAACGTTCCCAGTCTGTTCTAGACAGGAGGACCTGGATGCTCACGCGCAAGCAGCACGAGCTCATCTGCTTCATTGCCGATCGCCTGAATGAGACCGGCGTCTCGCCTTCGTTCGAAGAAATGAAGGAAGCGCTCGATCTCAAATCCAAGTCCGGCGTCCATCGGCTGATCAGCGCTCTGGAGGAGCGCGAGTTCATCCGCCGCCTGCCCAACCGAGCGCGCGCGCTCGAAGTGCTCCGCATGCCCGAGCGCGGCGACGCGAAGAAGCCGAGCGCCAAAGTGGAGGAATCGAAACCGGCTCCCGCCACTTTGCCCTCGCCGGCCAACGACGTGGTCGAAATCCCGCTCCATGGGCGGATTGCCGCGGGTACGCCGATCGAGGCGCTGGAAGGCTCGACAATGCTTCCGGTGCCTGCCGCGCTGCTCGGCGCCGGCGAGCATTATGCGCTCGAAGTGGCCGGCGATTCGATGGTCGAAGCGGGTATCCTCGACGGTGATTATGCGCTCATCCGCCGTACCGAGGTCGCGCGCGACGGCGAGATCGTCGTGGCGCTGATCGAGGATGCCGAGGCGACGCTAAAATATTTCCGCAAGGAAGGTGCGATGGTTCGGCTCGACCCGGCCAATCGCGCCTATGATCCGCAGCGCTACCGCCCGGATCAGATCCGTGTGCAGGGCCGGCTCGCCGGGCTGCTGCGCAAATATTGATTGGTTCGCCGGCGCTCAGCGTTCGCGCGGCGCCGGCTGGACCTTCGGCGGATCTATCCAGGGCTGCGAGCCCCCGTCGCGGACCGTCCGGACGCCAGGACCGGCAAAGCTGATCGCGACTCCGCCGCTACGCGCCAGCGTCTCCCGGTCGAGCTTGAGCCAGCGTGGAACGCAGCCGGGCGGAAGCCGTCGGTCGCTCACGACGATGTCTGCGCTCCGGCACACGGCCATCATCTCCTGCCAGGGCACCAGATAGCTGCTTCGTGTCGCGGCAACCCGCCACTTCCGGTCGCCCGCGGCGAAGTCGATCAAGCAAAGATCGGGGCTGCATCGCGCATCGCGGTTCGTCGCTAGCTCGGCCAATGCGTCCCCCGCCCCGCTGTTCTCGCCGAGCATCGAGCGGGTGTAGTCCCCCGCCCGCTCGCGAAGCAGCGCAAAGCCGCCGTCGCGGGTGCGAATCGCCAAGTGCCTGCCGTCGCCGGTTACGAGCAGATCGGGCGATGGCGTGAGGAGCGCCCATGCCAACCCCAAGGTCAGCGGAGCGGCGCCTGCCCATCGCAATCGCGTCCGCCACAGCGCGATCCACAGCCCTCCTGCAAGCATCGCCGCATAGGCACCCGCAGGCATTGCCGGCAGCGCGGCGATCGCGCCCGGTGCCGAGGCAGTACGGTGCGCGAGCCAGAGCAGCAGATCGAGGGCATGGGCAACGAGCCACCACAGCGGCGCGCCGGCGCCCATGGTATCGAGCAGCAACGCTCCCGTCTCCAGCGGCATGATCACGAAGGTGGTGAGCGGTATCGCGACGATGTTGGCGAGCGCGCCGTAAATGCCTGCGTGGTGGAAGTGGAACAATGCGATCGGCATCAGCGCCAGCTCGACCACAATCCCAGTGAGCAGCAGCGATCCGATGCCGCGCACGAGCCGCATTCCGATCGACTCCTCCCGCCGGGCGAACCAGCCGCGAACCTTTGGGCTCTCGTGCAGCGCTACGATCGCAGTCACGGCGGCGAAGCTGAGCTGGAAGCTTGGCCCTGCTGCCGACTCGGGCCAGAACAGCAACACCAGCGTAGCCCCGGCCGCCACGAGGCGCAGCGTGATCGCCTCGCGCCCCAAGCTGAGCGCCAGCAGCACGAGCAGCGCGGCGATGCACGAGCGGACGGTTGGCACTTCCGCCCCGGTGAGCAGCGTGTACCCAATCGCGGCGAGCGCCGCAGCGCCCGCTGCTACCAAGGGCAACCGCCAGCGAAGCGCCAGCGTGGGGCTGAGTGCGAGCAGCCGCAGCATGAGCAGCATGGTAGCCGCTGTAACGGCGCTCACGTGCAAACCGCTCACCGACAGCAGATGCGCCAGGCCCGAGCGCTGCATCGCCTCGGCATCCTCGTCCGTGATCGCCCCGCGATCGCCGGTTGCCAGCGCGCTCGCAATTCCACCGCCACTTCCGGCAATCCGCGACTGGATGTGCGCGGAGAGCCGTGCACGCAGATCGCTGCCCGACGCGCTTCCACCGTGCACCAGCTCCACGGGCGTCAAGGCCTTGCCAGTCGCGCCTAATCCCGCGAACCAGGCAACCCGGGCGAAATCATAGGCGCCGGGCACCGCAGGCGCCGGTGGCGGCACAAGCCGCGCGCGCAGCCGGATAACGGCTCCCCGGGCGAGCGCGGGCGGCGCATCCTCCTGCGCCAGGTTTACCCGCAGCCGCGGCGGAAGATCGGCGCGGTTGCGTGGCACCAGCACGAGACGCACGAGATCGCGCGCCGGAAGAGCCTCGACTCGTTCCACCCGCGCTTCGAAGGTAACCAGCACAGGTCGCGCAAGCACGGGCGCCGCAACGCGCTCAGCGCGCCACCAGACCAGTGCGCAGCCGACTGCCAGAGCCAAGGCCGCCATTGCGGTCGCCCTGGACGCCCGGCCGGAACCGGGCAGCGCGAAACCCGTCAATCCCAGCGCTGCTCCAGCACAGATCACCGCGAGCCAGCGCGGCGCATCCGGAAGCAGGAACCAAGCCGCAACCCCCGCCGCAAGCATCGCGGGCAGCCACAGCACCAGTTGCTCGCGCTCTGCCTCTAACCAGAGTTCGGTTGTGGTTGCGGCTTGCCGCAATGCACTTCGGACTCCAGTTTGAAGGGAGGATGAGCCCGTGCTAGGGGCCTCGGCGGCTGAGCTGGCCATCGATTTCAACTCTGGGAGCACGCGCGGTTGAGCGCAATATCTGATACTGGCGCCGGCAAGGCTGTCGTCACGCGCTTTGCGCCTTCCCCCACGGGGTTCCTGCACATCGGCGGCGCGCGCACAGCGCTGTTCAACCTGCTGTTCGCGCGCCATCACGGCGGCAAGTTCCTGCTGCGCATTGAGGACACAGACCGCGCCCGCTCCACGCAGCCGGCGATCGACGCGATCCTCGACGGGATGCGATGGCTCGGCCTGGATTGGGACGACGAGGTCACCTACCAGTTCGCCCGCGCGGCTCGCCACGCCGAGGTCGCGCACCAGCTGCTCGCCACCGGCCACGCCTATAAATGCTTTGCCACCGCCGAGGAGCTGGAGGCGATGCGCGCCGAGCAGCGCGCCAACAAGCAGCCGCTTCGTTACGACGGCCGCTGGCGCGACCGGGATTCCTCCGAGGCGCCCGAAGGTGCGCCCTTCGTCATCCGGCTCAAGGCGCCGCGCGAGGGCAGCGTCACGATCGAGGACCGGGTGCAGGGTCCCGTGACGGTCAACAATGCCGAGCTCGACGACTTCGTCTTGCTCCGCTCGGACGGCACCCCCACCTACATGCTGGCGGTCGTCGTCGACGATCACGACATGGGCGTGACGCACGTCATCCGCGGCGACGACCATCTCAACAACGCCTTCCGCCAGCTGCCGATCTACCGTGCGATGGGTTGGCCCGAGCCGGTGTATGCGCACATCCCGCTGATCCACGGCGCGGACGGGGCCAAGCTCTCCAAGCGCCATGGCGCGCTGGGTGTCGATGCCTATCGAGACGAACTCGGCATCCTCCCCGAAGCCTTGTCCAACTATCTCCTCCGCCTGGGCTGGGGGCACGGCGACGACGAGATCATCAGCCGGGAACAGGCAGTCGAGTGGTTCGAGCTCGACGGCGTCGGGAAATCACCATCCCGGTTCGATCTGAAGAAGCTCGAGAACCTTAACGGTCATTATATCCGCATCGCCGACGATGCCCGACTCGCCGATCTGGTGGCGGCGCGACTCGGCTTCGAAATCGACGAATCGCAACGGGAACTTCTGCGCCGCAGCATGGCCTTCCTGAAGCCCCGGGCCGCGAATCTCCTGGAACTCGCCGAAGGAGCGACGTTCCTTTTTCGCACGCGCCCACTGGAATTGGACGAAGGCGCGGCGGCTCTGCTAGAGGGCGACGCGCGAGCCCTCCTGGCCCAGATCCACGCTGCGCTTGACGCGAGCGGAAGCTGGGATACGGAGACGCTCGAAGCGGCGGTACGTACCGTCGCGGACAATGCGGGGGTCAAACTGGGGGCTGTTGCGCAACCCCTGCGCGCAGCACTCACTGGGCGGCGAACCTCTCCCGGCATCTTCGACGTTCTGGCGTTGCTGGGGCGCGACGAGAGCCTGGGGCGTATCGCCGACCAGATGACGAAAACCGCCTGAGGGTCACAGGAACAAGGACGACGATTATGAGCGACACGGCAAAGCTGCAGGTTCCGGGAAAGGATGTTGAATACCCGATCCTCTCAGGCAGCGTCGGGCCGGACGTCGTCGATATCCGCAAGCTCTATGGCCAGACCGGGCTCTTCACCTATGACCCCGGCTTCACCTCCACTGCGTCGTGCGAATCGGGCCTGACCTACATCGACGGGGACGAGGGCGTTCTGCTCCACCGCGGCTATCCGATCGGCCAGCTCGCCGAGCAGTCGAGCTTCATGGAAGTCGCCTATCTGCTGCTCAACCACGAGCTGCCGAGCAAGGACGAGCTCGACAAGTTCACCTACACGATAAGCCGCCACACGATGCTGCACGAGCAGCTCGCCACCTTCTACCGGGGCTTCCGCCGCGATGCGCACCCGATGGCGGTGATGTGCGGCGTGGTCGGCGCGCTCTCCGCCTTCTACCACGATTCGACCGACATCACCGATCCGCAGCAGCGGATGATCGCCAGCCACCGGCTGATCGCCAAGATGCCGACGATCGCGGCGATGGCGTACAAGTACAGCGTCGGCCAGCCGTTCCTCTACCCCGACAACAAGCTCAGCTACACGGGCAACTTCCTGCGCATGACCTTCGGCGTCCCCGCGGAGGAGTATGAAGTGAACCCGGTGGTGGAGAAGGCGCTCGACCGCATCTTCATCCTTCACGCCGATCACGAGCAGAACGCCTCGACCTCGACGGTGCGTCTCGCCGGCTCGTCGGGCGCCAATCCGTTCGCCTGCATCGCGGCGGGCATCGCCTGTCTGTGGGGCCCGGCGCACGGCGGCGCCAACGAGGCGGCACTCAACATGCTCCACGAGATCGGCCGCCCCGAGCGCATTCCCGAGTATATCGCCCGCGCCAAGGACAAGAACGACCCGTTCCGCCTGATGGGCTTCGGTCACCGCGTCTACAAGAACTACGATCCGCGCGCGACCGTGATGCAGAAGACCGTGCGCGAGGTGTTCGAGGCGCTCAAGGTCAACGATCCGGTATTCGAAGTGGCGCTCCAGCTCGAGGAAATGGCGCTCAAGGACGAGTATTTCATCGAGAAGAAGCTGTTCCCGAACGTCGATTTCTATTCGGGCGTGATCCTTTCGGCGATCGGTTTCCCGACGACGATGTTCACCGTGCTGTTCGCGCTCGCCCGCACCGTGGGCTGGGTAGCGCAGTGGAACGAAATGATCTCGGACCCCGAGCAGAAGATCGGCCGCCCGCGTCAGCTCTACACCGGCCCGACGCAGCGCGACTACGTTCCGGTCGAAAAGCGCTGAACCGATCCGGCGTGCCCCGGCGCGGCCGGGGCACCATCCGACGGATATCGCTTGTTCCGGCGGACCGCGGAAGCGGCTTCGAGCACGGATCACAGGCCGCAGCCTGAGGGCGCGGCTTGCGCGTGCGTCGGCCGGAAACGGCCGCCCTATTTTCCGCGGACCAGCGTGGCGAGCAGATCATAATAGCTGGCGAGATCGATTGGTTCGGGGAACTCGCAGCCCAGCCGGCCGCCGAGCGACCAGCGGACCCGCGCCTCGATCGCGCCGACTTCCGGCAGGCGCACCCGGATGCGGTTTCCCGCCGCGAGCGGATCTTCGCAGCGGGCCATCAGGCCCTGAGGTGAAATGTTGACGACCAGCAGCGTGTGATGCCCGCCGTCCAGCGCAACCGCGCTGGTGCGATAGCCGACCTCTTCGCGCTCGGCCCGCCTTGGATCGGCGTGTACCGGACTTCCCGTCCCAAGGCCCATACCCGGCTCCCCCTGAATATATGAAGGCCGGACTAGCCCGGCCGATATAAAGGCGAGGCGAACAAAGCTGCCTGATAAAGGCTTACGTGGGGTTAAGGATTCCGTGGTGCTTGCGCCCGGCGGAGAGGCGCACCGGCTGGGCCACCGCCACCACCAGTGCCTCGTCCTCGATCTTCTCGCCATCGACGCGCGCGCCGCCACCCTTGATCAGCCGGCGGGCCTCTCCCTTGGAGGCGCACAGCCCCAGACCGACAAGCGCATCCACCACGGCGATGCTGCCCCCCGGAACGGCAAGGCTCGGCAGCGCCTCGCCCGCGGCGCCCTCCTCGAAGGTACGGCGCGCGGTTTCCGCCGCTTCCACCGCGGCTTCGGGCCCTCGGCACATCGCGGTTGCCTCATTGGCCAGGATCTTCTTGGCCTCGTTGATCTCGGCGCCTTCCAGCGCTTCGAGCCGCGCCACTTCGTCTAGCGGCAGATCGGTGAACAGCCGCAGGAACCGACCCACGTCGCGATCGTCGGTGTTCCGCCAGAACTGCCAATAGTCGTAATGCGAGAGCTGATCGGGGTTGAGCCACACCGCGCCCGACATGGTCTTGCCCATCTTGCCGCCGTCGGCGGTGGTGATCAGCGGCGTGGTGACGCCGTAGACCTCGGCGCCGTCGACCCGGCGCGCCAACTCGATGCCGTTGACGATGTTGCCCCACTGGTCCGATCCGCCCATTTGCAGCCGACAACCGGCGCGGCGCGCCAGCTCCAGGAAGTCGTAGCCCTGGAGGATCATGTAGTTGAATTCGAGGAAGCTCAGCGACTGTTCGCGATCGAGCCGCAGCTTGACCGAATCGAAACTGAGCATCCGATTGACCGAGAAATGCCGGCCGATGTCGCGCAGGAACGGGATATATTTGAGCTTGTCGAGCCAATCGGCATTGTCGACCATCACTGCGTCGGTGGGGCCGTCGCCGAAGGTGAGGAAATTCTGGAAGACCGTCTTGATCGAGGCGATGTTGCCCTTGATCACCTCGTCGGTCATCAGCTTGCGCGCTTCGTCCTTGAAGCTCGGATCGCCGATCTTGCCCGTGCCGCCGCCCATCAGGACGATCGGCTTGTGCCCGCTCTGCTGGAGCCGGCGGAGCAGCATGATCTGGACGAGGCTGCCCACGTGCAGCGACGGCGCGGTGGGATCGAAGCCGATATAGCCGGGCACGACCTGCTTTTGCGCGAGCGCATCGAGCCCTTCCGGGTCGGTGACCTGGTGGATATAGCCGCGCGAGGAGAGAAGGCGGAGCAGATCGGACTTGAATTCGGTCATGATGCGGGGGCGCTTAGCATGCGCGTGGGCGCACACAAACCCGTTCCAAGGCGCTTCGACAAGCTCGATACGAACGGATCATGAATGGGGCCCTCAACAAGCTCAGGGCGAACGGGAGTAGAGATGAAGGCCGAACTCAGCCCGCACCCGTCCGCACCGCGGAGGGCGATCCACGAAATCGACGTGACTGCCGACATCCGCCGCGGGTCTACGCTGCTGACCTACCGCGTGACGGGAGCCGCACCGGTGATTCCCGCGCGTGCGGCGTCGATAAGGACGGATGGGTTGTGGAAGACGACCTGCTTCGAATTGTTCGTCAGGCCCGGGAATGACGAAGCCTATTTCGAGTTCAATTTCTCCCCCTCGACCCAATGGGCTGCTTACCGGTTCGACGGCTATCGCGAAGGCATGACTGAATTGCCGCTGGCTGCGCCGTCGATCGAGCCGATCGAGGACGGCATTCGAGTGCAGATCGATCTGGGGAGCTTGCCCGGTGGGAGCTGGCGCATCGCCCTCTCCGCGGTGATTGAGGAGCAGGACGGCACCAAATCCTATTGGGCGCTCGCGCACCCGCCGGGAAAGCCGGATTTCCATCACGAGGCTTGCTTCGCGCTGGAACTCCCGGCAGCGAAGGGCCCATGAAATTTGGCATCGATCGGCTGCTCGCCGACTCCAGTCTCCGCGCCCCGCTCGACGGCAAGCGCGTCGCGCTGCTTGCGCACCCCGCCTCGGTGACGGCGGACCTGACGCATTCGCTCGACGCGCTGATGGCGGCCGGGCTCAACGTTTCGGCGGTGTTCGGACCGCAGCACGGCGTGCGCGGCGACCTGCAGGACAATATGATGGAGTCGCCAGACTTCACCGATCCCACCTACGGCATGCCGGTGTTCAGCCTCTATGGCGAAGTGCGGCGCCCCACCGGCCAATCGATGGGCACGTTCGACGTGATGCTGGTGGACCTGCAGGACGTGGGCTGCCGCATCTACACGTTCGTGACCACCCTGCTCTACGTGCTCGAGGCCGCGGCGGAGCACGGCAAAAGCGTATGGGTGCTCGATCGTCCCAATCCGGCCGGGCGGCCGGTGGAAGGGCTCACGCTGCTTCCCGGCTGGGAGAGCTTCGTGGGTGCTGGGCCGATGCCGATGCGGCACGGCATGACGCTGGGCGAGATGGGGCATTGGTTCATCGATCACTTCGGCCTCGACGTGGATTATCGCGTGATCGAGATGGACGGCTGGCAGCCGGAGGCGGCGCCGGGCTTCGGCTGGCCGCCCGAGCGACCGTGGATCAACCCGAGCCCCAATGCCGCCAACGTCAACATGGCGCGGGCCTACGCCGGCACTGTGATGCTGGAAGGGACGATGCTGTCGGAAGGGCGCGGCACCACCCGCCCCCTCGAGCTGTTCGGCGCGCCCAACATCGACGCCGGCGCGGTGATCGCCGAGATGCGCAGGCTCGCACCCCAATGGCTCGCGGGCTGCACGCTGCGGAGCATGTGGTTCCAGCCGACGTTCCACAAGCACGTCGGCCAGCTCTGCTCGGGCGTGTTCATCCACGCCGAGGGGCCGGGCTATGATCACGACGCCTTCCGGCCCTGGCGGCTGCAGGCGCTGGGGTTCAAGGCGATCCGGCGGCTCTACTCCGATTATGCGCTGTGGCGCGACTTCCCGTATGAATATGTGTTCGACAAGCTGGCGATCGACGTGATCAACGGCGGCCCGGGGCTGCGCGAATGGGTCGACGATTCGGCCGCCGCGCCCGGCGATCTCGACGCACTGACGCTGTCGGACGAGGCCGCATGGCTCGAAACGCGACGCCCGCATCTTCTCTATTGATTGCGCGCGCCGATGTCAGGTCCTAACCACCCGAACATGCTGGCGGGGCTGATTTTCGCTATCGAGGAGGCGAGCGACCGACCGGGGACGCTCGTCGCGACGCTGCCGTTCGGCGGCATGACCTTGCTCGAGTATCAGGTGCGGCTGCTCGCCTCGGCGGGTGCCGAGCAGGTGCTGATCGCCGTCGGCAGGATGACCCCTGCCCTGCTCGCTGCGGTCAACCGCGCCGGCAGCGGGCGGACGCGAGTAGAGATCGTGCGCTCGGCGGAGGAAGCGGCGGAGAAAATGCCGCCCGAGGCGCGCGTGCTGGTGATCGCCGACGGGCTCGTCACCACGGATCCGGTGCTCGACCGGATGGCTGCCGACGGAGCCGAGGCGCTGCTGGTGACCGACGACCCGCAGTCTCCGGCCGCGATCGAACGGCTCGACATGCGCGACTGCTGGGCGGGGATCGCGCGAATCTCAGTCGCCCAGCTCGCGCAGATCGCGCAGATGCCCGAGGATTACGACTTCCAGTCGGCGCTGCTGCGGATCGCGGCGCAATCGGGCGCCGAGCATATGCCGCTCGCCGCCGGCCGGATGCGCACCAGCCACGGCGTGGAGCGCACTGCCGAGGGGCTCGCGTCGCGAAACACCGACGTGCTCGCCGCACTCACCGAGCGCCGCCACGACTGGGCCGACCGCTGGGTGTTCACACGCATCGCCCGCGCGGTGCTGCCCGAGCTGGTGCGGCGCAGCGTCCCCGGCTGGGCGCTGATGGCGAGCGGAGGGTTGTTCGGCCTGCTCGGGCTCGCGGGGATATGGAAAGGCTGGGAGGGGGCCGGCCTGATCGGCGCGCTGGTCTCGTGCGCGAGCTTCGCCACCGGCGCAGCAATGGCGGCGCTGCGCGGCGAGGAGCGGCGCGCGCGGGGGCTGGAAATCGCGATCCTGGTGCTGTTCGCCGTGGTCGCGCTCGCCTGCGGCTGGATCGAGCAGGGGCGGTTTGCTTCCGCGACTCCGCTCGTGCTTGCGCTGGTCGGCGTCGCAGCGCAGCTGCTGGTCGAGCGCGCTCCGTCGCGCCACCGGCGCTGGTGGGCAAGTCCGTCGGCGCATCTGCTGCTGCTCACTCCTTTCGCGCTTGCCGGCTTCGCCTCCTTCGGGCTGGCCGCGGTGGCGATCTACGCCTTCGCGACACTGACGGGCGCGGTCGAGGGAACGCGGCAAAAGGCTTAGCCTAGAATTAACGAGATTCCCGCTAACCGGGTCCGCATGTCGGAAGATCCCCTCGACGCACCCGCTGGCGCCCGGGAACTGCTCGCGCGCGCGGCAGGCGCAGGCGCGCGCGTCGAATCCGCGATGCGCGTGGCGGTGGAGGACTATTTCCTGCCCCCGGACGATCGGCTGGACGACCGCACGCGCGCCGCGCTTACGACGACGCTTCGACAACTCGTCGACAATATCGAAGCCGAGATCCGCGAATATGGCGTACGCCAGCTCACCGGGCGCGGCGGGACGGCGCTTGCCGATGCGCTCGCGACGCCGAGGCCCTCGCTGGTCGCGCGGCTTACCCAGGCAGGACTGTTGCGCGATCCCGCGCTGATGGGCGAGCTCATTGCCCGCGTCCGACTGGAAGTGCTGAGCGCCGCGTTGCCAGTCCAGGCGGCCCAGGGTTCGAGCCTGATCAACCGCTTCGCGCAGCATCCCGATCGCCTGCTCGCGTCCAGCGCTGCAGCGGTGCTGAGCGCGGAGAACCGCCGGCGTGGGGATGCGGTTCAGCTCGCGCGGGCCGAGCTCCCGGCCGATCTTCAGCGCAGGCTGGTGTGGTGGGTGACTGCGGCGCTGCGCGAACGAGTCACCGTCGCGGAAGAGGCGGCGTCTCTGCTCGACCGCATGCTTGCCGAAGGCGCTCGACGCAGCCTGGCCGCGCATGACGAAGGCGACCGGCTGGAAGCCGCCGCGCTTCGCTTCGCCGCCGCGCTCGATGCAGGCCCACAGGAGCTTGCCGGGTTGCTCGTAGAATCGCTCGGCGACCGGCGCGCTGCGGTGTTCACGGCGCTGCTCGCGCACGCGCTGACGACCAGCTACGAGGCCGCGCGCGAGCTGGTGCTCGACCCGGCGGCCGAGCGGTTGTGCTTGGCACTGCGAAGCCTGGCTCTCGGCCGCGAGGCGATCGCGCAGATCGGCTATGCGCTGTGCGAGGCGGACGGGCGCCGCGATCTGGAGCAGTTCGCCGACATGCTCGATGTGGTGATGGCGATCGATGCCGCCGAAGCGCGCGCGGCCGTGGAGCCGATCCGGCTCGATCCACACTACCGCGCTGCCGCGCTGGCGCTGCAGCGCGCCGGGAGGCCTATTTGAACGCGGCGGAACCCGCGCTTCCCGCCGCGGTGGGCAGGCTCGACAGCCGGGGCAGGTTGATCGAGGCCGAGCCGCGGCTGCTGGAGCTCAATGCCCGCGCGGGCGGGCGGATCGGCGCGCCCCTTGCCGTACCTTCGATCGCGGCGATCGCCCGCCTGGCACAGCGGCTGGGCATCACCATCTCGCGCAACGTGATCGCCGCAGACGGCCAGGACGACGTCGACCTGGGGGTGCGCGCCGAACCTGAGGAGGGCGGCGTCCTGCTCGAAGTCAGCGGGTGGCGCCCGCACGCTGCGTGGCCGCGCGCCGTCGCGACCCCCGACCGGGATGGGGACTTCCTACGAACCGCCGCCGACTGGACATGGGAAACCGATGCTTCGCTGCGCATCACCTTCCTCTCGGCAGAGGCCGGCGCGCGCTACGGCTTCGATGCCGAGGCGCTGCTCGGCCAGCCGCTTACCCGGTTGCTCCGCTTGGCAGAGGACGAGCACGGCGAGCTTGCGATTCTGACCGCGATCGCAGGGCAGACGCGCTTCGAGGGGCAGGAGGCCGAAATCCGCGGCACCGGCCGAATGGTCCGGCTGGAGGCGAGCCCGCGCTCCGATGCGAAGGGGCGCTTCGCCGGCTTCACGGGCGCTGCGCACATGCTCCCCGCGCTCGCGGAGGCGCCGGCGTCCGGCAGCTGGTTCGGCGGTTTCCCCGATTCGTTCAGCCAGCGGCTCGACCGCGCGCTTCGTGAACCCCTCAGCCGGATCATTGCCAATGCCGACAGCATCAGCGCGCAGGCTGACGGACCGCTGCGCGCGGACTATGCCGAATATGCGGGCGACATCGCGAGCGCGGGGCGTCACCTGCTTGGAATCGTCGACGATCTGGTGGACCTCCAGGCAATCGAACGCCCCGACTTCGCGCCGAAACCTGAAGCCATCGATCTCGCCGACGTGGCCCGCCGCGCGGCCGGGCTGCTCGCGATGCGCGCGGCCCAGTCCAACGTGCGGATCGACCGCCCTGGGACGGAGGAAAGGCTTCCCGTCGTCGGCGAGACCCGCCGATCGCTTCAGGTGCTCGTCAATCTGATCAGCAATGCCGTGCGCTATTCGCCGGCGGGCGGGACGGTGTGGATCCGAGTCGAGCGCGACGGCCAGATGGGCTACGTGATCATCGCCGATCAGGGCAAGGGCATCGCGCCCGAGAACCACGACCATATCTTCGACAAGTTCTCCCGGCTCGACCCCGACGAAACCGGCGGCAGCGGGCTCGGGCTCTATATCGCCCGCCTCCTCGCCCGCGCGATGGGCGGCGAGCTGATCGTCGACAGCGCTCCGGGCCTCGGCGCGCGCTTCGTCTTCATGCTCCCCTGCCGCGACTGATTCGCGTTCAGCCCGAGCGCAGCAGCGCCACGGCGGCGTCGCGCTCGAACAGATAGAGCGCGGTGCGAGCCGCCTGGCCCCGCGGAGTCCTGAGGCTGCGATCCTGATCCACCAGCAGACGCGCGTCAGCATTGGCGGCGACAATCAGCGCCTGCATCATCTCGGGCGTCGCCAGCCGGAACTGCTGCTCGCCCGATTGGCGCGTGCCGAGCAATTCGCCGCCGCCGCGCAACTCAAGGTCGCGCTCGGCGATGACGAAGCCGTCGTTGGTGTCGCGCATCAGCGCGAGCCTGGCCCGGGAAGTCTCGCTGAGGCCGCTTCCGCGCAGCAGCACGCAATGCGAACGTCCCCCGCCCCGCCCGACGCGCCCGCGCAACTGGTGGAGCTGCGCCAGCCCGAACCGGTCGGCATGCTCGATCACGATCAGCGTCGCGTTGGGAACGTCGACGCCCACCTCGATCACCGTCGTTGCGACCAGCACGCCGATGTCGCCGCTGGCGAAGCGCGCCATCACGGCGTCCTTCTCGGCGCCCTTCATCCGCCCGTGGACGAGTCCGACCTTGTCCCCGAACCGCGCCTGAAGCTGCGCCGCGCGCTCCTCGGCGGCTGCGAGATCGACCTTCTCGCTCTCCTCGACCAGCGGGCAGACCCAATAGGCCTGCTTGCCCGAGCCCAGGTGGCGGCCCAGCGCCTCGACGATCTCGCCGAGGCGATCTTCGGAAATCACGCTGGTCTCGACCGGCTCTCGCCCCGGCGGCATCTCGTCGAGCCGGCTGACGTCCATCTCAGCATGCGTCGCGAGCTGGAGGGTACGCGGGATCGGAGTCGCGGTCATCGCCAGCAGGTGCGGCGGCACCTGCGCCTTGGACTGAAGCATCAGCCGTTCGGCGACGCCGAAGCGATGCTGCTCGTCGACCACCACCAGGCCGAGATCCTTGTAGCGAACCCCCTCCTGAAAGATCGCGTGTGTGCCGACGAGGATGTCTATCGACCCGTCGGCGAGCCCCATAAGCGTCGCCTCCCGGGCCCGGCCCTTGTCGCGCCCGGTGAGGATCGCAACGTTGACGTCCAGCCCCGAAAGAACGCGCGTGAGCGTCTCGAAATGCTGGCGGGCGAGGATCTCGGTAGGCGCCAGCATCGCGCCTTGTGCGCCGGCTTCGGCGGCGATCAGCAAGGCCATCGTCGCCACCAAGGTCTTGCCCGAACCGACATCGCCCTGGAGCAGCCGCAGCATCGGCTGGCTCTGCGCCATGTCGCCTTCGATCTCGCGGATCGTCCGCGCCTGTGCGCCCGTCGGGGCATAGGGTAGGCGCAGCGCGCCGCGCAGCCTGCCGTCGCCCTGCAAGGGTCGTCCGCGCCGGGCGCGCGCGGCGCCGCTCACCAGCAGCAGCGCGAGCTGGTTGGTGAAGATCTCGTCATAGGCGAGTCGTTCGCGTGCCCGGGCATCGGCGGGATCGGCGTGAATTCCGGCCAGCGCCTCCTTCCATGCCGGCCAGCCGTGCTGCGCCTTGAGGCTCGGCTCGATCCAGTCGGGAAGCTCGGGCGCGCGTTCGATCGCCTGCGCAGCCAGCGCGGCGATCCGTTTCGACGTGATGCCTTCGGAGCAGGGATAGATCGCCTCGCGCCCGCCCGCCTCGTCCTTCTGGTCGAGCGGCAGGACATAGTCGGGGTGCACGATCTGCAGATCCTGCCCATATTGCTCGAGTTTGCCGGAGACCCAGCGCGGCTCGTTCAAGGGCAGCAGCTTCCTTACCCAGCCCGAATTGCCGCCGAAATAGACAAGGGTAACGTGATTTCCGTGCGCATCGACCGCCTGCACGCGCGCCGGTGCGCGCGCGCTGCCGCCCATGCGATAGCTCACCGGCGTCAGCTCGATCGCGATCACGCGCCCGGCGTCCGCCGCCATCAGCTCGTCGCGCTCGATTCGGTCGATGAACCCAGTAGGGAGATGGAAGGCGACGTCGACCGCGCGCGCCAGCCCCAGCCGCTCCAACGGCTTGGCGAGCCCCGGGCCGATGCCCTTGAGCGCGGTGACTTCCGCGAACAGTGGATTGAGAATGTCGGGCCGCATGACTATTTCGGCCCTACACCGAAGCCGACGGTCGCTCAAAGCGCCGCCGGCCGATTTGCGTTGGAGCCTATGGATCGCGAACACCGTCTCAAGCGCCTGCGCTTCCGCGCCTGGCACCGCGGCGTCAAGGAAGCCGACCTGCTGATCGGGGGCTTCTTCGACGCACATGCCGAGGGTTGGGACGATGCGGAGATCGCGCTGTTCGAGACGCTGCTCGAGGAGCAGGACGTCGACATCATGGCCTGGGCAATGGGAACGCAGCCGGTGCCCGAACGCTATGCGGGCACGGTGATGAATGCCCTCAAAACGCTGAATTACGTGCCGATTTCGGAATAACTTCGTTCCCCTCCCTGAAACGGAGGGGTTAGGGGTGGATGCGCGCGCAGCGGCCTGCCCCGCTAAAAGCAAGCCGACGCTGACGCGTCGGCCCCACCCCCAGCCCCTCCCTTTCCGGGAGGGGAGCGGAAGTCCGATGCCCGACCTCAAGACGATCCTCTCCGCCAATCGCCCCCTCACCCTTTCGGGTGTGCCGACCGGCTTCCTGCCCTGGATGCTCGCCGATCTGGCGCGCGCGGGCGGCACGGCGGTGTTCGTCGCGCCCGACGAAGCGGCGATGCGCGCGGTCGCCTCCACGGCCGGCTTCTTCGCGCCCGAGATCGAGATTCTCGCCTATCCGGCGTGGGATTGTCTTCCATACGATCGCGCTTCGCCCACGCTGCGCGTCATGGCCGAGCGGCTCGCGACGCTCCACGCGCTCCAGACGAAGCCCGACAAGCCGCGCCTGCTCGTCACCACCGTCAATGCGGCTTCCCAGCGGACGCTCACACCGTTCCGCATCCGGCAGCTGGTTGCGCGGCTCGCTCCGGGCGAACGCATCGGGCTCGATCGCCTCGCCGCCCTGCTCCAGGCCAACGGCTATGTCCGCGTCGACACGGTAAACGATCATGGCGAGTTCGCGGTGCGCGGCGGACTGGTCGATCTTTTCCCCTCCGGCTCCGAGCAGGCGCTGCGACTCGACTTCTTCGGCGACGAGATCGAGAGCGTGCGCACCTTCTCGCCCGAGGACCAGCGCACCACCGGGCGGATCGACGGATTCACGCTGCTTCCCGCCTCCGAGGCGCTGCTCGACGAGGAATCGATCAAGCGTTTCCGCACGCGCTACCGCGAGCAGTTCGGCGCGACCGCGACGGGCGACCCGCTCTACCAGGCGATCAGCGACGGGCGCCGGCTGGCCGGCATGGAGCATTGGCTGCCGCTGTTCGAGGACCGGCTGGAGACGCTGTTCGAGCACCTCCCCGATCGAGTGGTGACCGTCCGCGACACGGCAACGGAAGGTGCGGCGCAGCAGCGGTTCGAGGCGATCGCCGACTATCACCAGAACCGCGCACGCGCCGAATCCTCGGCGCCCGGCAGCTACCGTCCGCTCCCCACCGACACACTTTATCTGGCGCCCGAGCAATGGGCCCGCGCACTCGACGCCGCGGCAGTCCATATCGCCACGCCCTTTCACGAGCCCGAAAGCGATCGCGTGATCGAGTTCAACGTGGACGGGCCGCGCGACTTCACGCCCGAACGCGCATCGGGCGTGAACGTCTACGAGGCGGTGGTCGCGCACCTCGCGAAGGTGCGCAAGGACGGGCGCAAGCCGATCCTCGCCAGCTATTCGAACGGCGCGCGCGAGCGGCTTTCGGGACTGCTCGCCGATCATGGATTGAAAGGCGCGCGTCCTGCCGGGAGCTGGCAGGAAGCGCTTGGCGTGGCGGACAAGGGCATTGCGCTCATCGTGCTGCCGCTCGATCACGGCTTCACTGCCCCCGACGTGGCGCTGCTCACCGAACAGGACATGCTCGGCGACCGGCTCGTCCGCCGATCGAAGCGCCGCAAGAACACCGACGCCTTCCTCCAGGAGCTCGCCACGCTCTCCCCCGGCGACCTGGTGGTGCACGTCGACCACGGCATCGGCCGCTACGAGGGGCTGACCCAGATCCCCGTGCAGAAGGCACCGCACGACTGCGTCGCGCTCGAATATGCGGGCGGCGACAAGCTCTACGTCCCCGTCGAGAACCTTGAGGTACTGAGCCGCTACGGATCGGGCGAGGAAGGCGCGGCGCTCGACCGACTGGGCGGCGAGGCGTGGCAGCGGCGCAAGTCCAAGATGAGGGAGCGAATCCGCGAGATCGCGGGTGAGCTGATCGCAACGGCGGCCAAGCGCGCTACCCGGGCGGCCGACGTCGCCGAGCCCGATTCGGGCGGCTATCCTGCATTCGTCGACCGCTTTCCCTACGAAGAGACAGACGATCAGGACCGTGCGATCGGCGATGTGCTCGAGGACCTCGCCGCAGGCCGGCCGATGGACCGGCTCGTCGTGGGCGATGTCGGCTTCGGCAAGACCGAGGTGGCGCTGCGGGCAGCGTTCGTCGCCGCAATGTCCGGAATGCAGGTAGCGATCGTCTGCCCCACCACGCTGCTCGCGCGTCAGCACCACCGGAATTTCGTCGAGCGGTTCCAGGGCTTTCCGATCAACATCGGCCGTCTCTCGCGCCTCGTCCCCGCCGGGGAAGCGAAGGCTACCAAGGAGGGGCTGGCGGCCGGCACGATCGACATCGTGATCGGTACGCACGCCGTGCTCGCCAAGGGAGTCGAGTTCAAGCGACTGGGGCTCGTGGTGGTCGACGAGGAGCAGCGCTTCGGCGTGACGCACAAGGAGCGGCTGAAGGCGCTCAAGGCCGATGTCCATGTGCTGACGCTCACCGCAACGCCGATCCCGCGCACGCTCCAGATGGCGATGAGCGGCCTGCGGGAGCTCTCGGTGATCCAGACGCCGCCGGTCGACCGGCTCGCGGTGCGCACCTATGTGATGCCCTGGGATCCTGTGGTGCTGCGCGAGGCGCTGCTGCGCGAGCATTATCGCGGCGGCCAGGCTTATTTCGTCACGCCGCGCATCTCCGACCTGCCCGAGATAGAGGAGTTCCTGCGCGAGGCTGTGCCCGAGGTCCGCTACGTCGTCGCGCACGGCCAGATGTCGCCGACCGAGGTCGAGGAGCGGATGTCGGCCTTCTACGATCGGAAGTTCGAAGTGCTGGTCTCGACCACGATCGTCGAGAGTGGGCTCGACATTCCTTCTGCCAACACGCTGATCGTGAACCGCGCGGACAAGTTCGGCCTCGCCCAGCTCTATCAGCTGCGCGGCCGCGTCGGGCGATCGAAGACGCGCGCCTATGCCTATATGACGACGCCGGCCGAGCGGATGATGACCGAAGCGGCCGAAAAGCGGCTCAAGGTCCTCTCCGATCTCGAATCGCTGGGCGCCGGCTTCCAGCTCGCGAGCCACGACCTCGACATTCGCGGCGCGGGCAATCTTCTGGGCGACGAGCAGTCGGGCCACATCAAGGAAGTCGGCTACGAGCTCTACCAGTCGATGCTCGAGGAGGCGATTCTGGAGGCCAAATCGGGCGGCCTCGCCGACGAGCGGCCCAAGGACCTGTCACCGCAGATCACCGTGGACGCGCCGATCCTCATTCCCGAGGAATACGTCCCCGATCTCGACCTGCGCATGGGGCTCTACCGCCGCCTCAACGAAGTCGAGGACACGCGCGGGATCGAGGAATTCGCCGCCGAGCTGATCGACCGGTTCGGCAAGCTTCCCGAGCCGACCGACAATCTGCTGCGGCTGATCGAGACCAAGCTCAACGCGAAAAAGGCGTGCATCGCCAAGATCGACGTCGGACCCAAGGGCGCACTGGTCAGCTTCCACGAGGACAAGTTCCCCAACGTCCCCGGGCTGCTCGCCTATGTCGACAAGCTCGGCGAGACTGCTCGGCTGCGTCCGGACATGAAGCTCGTCATCAACCGCGCCTGGGCGAACCCCGCGGCGCGGCTGCACGGCGCGCTTCAGCTCTCGCGGGGCTTGGCAAAGGCGGCCGGCTAGGCGCAGGGATGCGCGGGGAGGGTTGGGATGAGCCTGGTTTCGGATTCGATCGTGCCGGTTGCCGCGATCGCCAGCTATGGCCTGACGGGCGCGATGCTGCTCGCGCTGCTCGAACGGCTGGTGCCGGTGGTGCCCTCCTATGCGCTGTTCATCTTTCTCGGCGCCAGCCTTGCGCCTACGCCCGCGGACCTCTTCTGGCTCACCATCGCGGTCACGCTCGCCTCGTCGCTGGGCGGGCTGTGCTGGTACGGCGCCGGGCGGCTGTTGGGCGCGGAGCGGACCGAGGCGCTCGTTCGCCGTTTCGGCCGATATGTCTGGCTCTCCGAGAATCTCTATCATTCGCTGGGCGAGCGCTATCAGCGCCACTATTTCGCCGCGACCTTCATCGGCCAGGCCGTGCCGGTAGTGCGTATATATCTATCGCTTCCGGCCGGTATCCTGCGCGTTCCGCTGCCGGGGTTCGCGCTCGCGGTGCTGCTCGGCAGCGCGCTATGGGTCGGGGCGTTCCTGCTGCTCGGCTATTGGCTGCACGTGACTGGATGGAACCCGATCACTGCCACCATCGTGGCCGTGATCGCACTGCTGGTGATCGAAACCGCAATCGTCGCCGCGTGCCGCGAGATCAGCGCGCGCCGCGCTGTCTAGGGTCCGAACTCGACAGGACTGCCTTCGACTGTCGCTTCCTCGGCCTCCAGCTCCTCGGCGGAGAATTTTTCGCGGTGCATGGTGAAGCTGCCGGTCACTCCCTCGACCACCCAGCGCCCCGCGACCTCGGTCCCGGCGTCATCGACCTGCCCCGTGTAATGGACCGCATGGTCCCACCCGCCGCGGCCGTCATATTGCTTGAGGAAGCGCAGCGTCGGCCCTCCGCGCTGTCCCGCCACGCTCGCGCGGCGCAGGTCGGTCTGCCCCGTGTCGTCGGGTTCGGTGATCGTTCCCGTCACCGCGCCGTGCATCTCTTCGAGCACGGCGATGAAGCTGTTGGCCTGGTCCTCGCGATCGGCGGCATAGCTTCCGTACCAGATGCCGCTCAGATCGCGCGGATCGCTCATGCGACCGCCAGCTTAGCCAGCGCCGGCACGTCGACGGGACCGGCGCAGAGATAGCCCTGATAATATTGGCAGCCCTCCTTGGCGAGCAGGTCGAGCTGCGCCTCGGTCTCCACGCCCTCGGCAATCACCGCCAGCCCCAGCGAGCGCGCCATGTCGATCACGCCGCGCACCACCACCCGATCACGCGGGCTTCCGGTGATGTCCTGCGTCAGCCGCCGGTCGATCTTGAGATAGTCGAGCGGAAGCGCCTTCAGATAGGCGAGGCTCGAATAGCCGGTGCCGAAGTCGTCGATCGCGACGCGGCAGCCGGCGGTGCGGAGCTGGGTCAACAGCCGCGCCGCCTCGCCCAGGTCCGCCATGATGCCGCTCTCGGTGATCTCCACCGTCAGCCGCGCACGCGGAAAGCCGCTCGAGTCGATCCGGCCGAGCAGATTGTCGACGAAGCCCTGCCGCGCGACATCGGCAGCAGCGACGTTGATCGAAAGCCGCAGGTGCGCGAGCCGCGACGGCCATTGCGCAGCGCCGGCGAGCGCGCGCCGCTGGACATGGTCGCTGAGCGCCGCATCCAGCCCGGCACGCTCGGCTGCCGCGAACAATGCCTCGGCGCCCACTTCCCCGAAGCTCGGATGCTGCCAGCGCGCGAGCGCCTCCGCCCCGATTACCTTGCCCGACGCGAGCTCGACCTGCGGCTGATAGAGCACGCCGATCTCGCCGCGTTCGAGCGCGCGATGCAGATCGGCCACCAGCGCCTCGACCGGCGGGCTTCCGTCCTTCGGCGCGGGCGCGTCGCCGAGCAGCAGTTCGCCGGCACGGCGGAGCAGAGCTCCGGCATTATCCTCGGGCCCGCCGATCGCGCTCGCCAGCCGCGCCCCGAGCGGAGCGATTTCCCCCGCCGCCACGAACGGCCGCGCCAATGCCTCCTCGACCCGCGCACGCGCCCGATCGAGCATGGCTTCGCCGGCAACCTCGTCGGCAACCAGGAATTCGGATCCGCCGATCCGGGCAACGATGGCGCCGGGGCCGAACGCGTCGCGCGCGACTTCGGCCAGCCGCCGCGAAACGCCGCGCAGCAGTTCGTCGCCCGCGGCGCGGCCGTAGGCACGGTTCACCGTATCGAAGCGCGTGAGTCCGATGATCACCAGGCCGATGCACGCGCCCTCCCCCAGCCGCCGGTCGATCCAGCGCCGGGCGCTCGCGGCATCGCGGGCGCCGGTGAGCGCGTCGCGCACCGCGCTGCTCGCGTCCGGCGCCACGCCCAGCGCCTCGACCAGCGCGTGCACCCGGCCGCTCTCGCGGTCGCGCTGGAGATGCTGCACGACCCGCCCTACCCCCGGCACGTCATGAGCGAACGCAGTCGAGTGCCGATCGCCGCCGATCCGTCGGAACGCAGCCGAGGCCAGCTTCCGGTCGCCGGGATCGAGCCGGCGCATCGCGGCGCGCACGCCCGGGGCCTCGCCGAGGCTCAGGAGGTTGGCGAGCCCCGGCGTGAGCTGGAGCGAACGCATCTCGGGATCATAGTGCCAGCCGAGGGGTTCGGGCGGACCGCTCGCCTGGCCGCTCGCACCGGCCAGGCGCTCCACATGGCGCTCGGCGAAGCGGATCGCGTGCGCCATCGCCGCCGAGGACATGGGGCTGCTGAGGAAATGGGTGGCGCCGGCCTCGTAGAAGTGGCGCATGTGAACGGTGTCGCTCTGCGAAATGAGGATCAGCAGCGCCCCGCCGTGCGCCTCGATCGTCGCGCCCAGGGCTTTGGCGGCGTCGATCCCGTCGGTCATCGCGCCGCGCGCGTCGATCACTGCCACTCTGGCGCCGCTGGCCAGGAAACGCTCGTCGAGTCCCTCCGCGCGGCGCGCCGCCACCACGCGCCAGCCGCCCCCTGCTGCGGCGGCGGCAACTTCGTCGCGCTGGCGGAATGACAGCACGAACACCGAGGTATCGGGAGTTGCGGCAGCGGTATCGACGACCGTGAAATTTTCATCCATCGCGCCTTCGATAGCGGCAACGCTTGCTCCCCGTCCATCGCAAGGGTTGTTTGCCTGCGACGAAGTGCTTACCCCCTGCTCATGGCCTTCGCCCCCGTCATGAACGCCGATCGACTGGTGGACCGTTACGGCCGCGCGATCACCTATCTGCGCATTTCGGTCACCGACCGGTGTGACCTGCGCTGCCGCTATTGCATGGCGGAGCAGATGACTTTCCTGCCCCGCAATGCGCTGCTGAGCCTGGAGGAGATCGCGCTGATCGCCGAACGCTTCATTGCGCGCGGCGTACGCAAGATCCGGCTGACGGGCGGCGAACCGCTGGTCCGCCGCGACATGATCGAGCTCGCCTACAGGCTGGGTCGGCAGCTAGGTACGGCACTCGACGAGCTGACGCTCACCACCAACGGCACGCGGCTGGCGGAACATGCCGCCGATCTGTTCGACGCGGGCGTGCGCCGCATCAATGTGAGCCTCGACAGCCGCGATCCCGAAACCTTCCGCTACATCACGCGCCACGGCCAGGTGGATCGCGTGCTGGATGGTATTGCCACTGCCGCGACCGCGGGGCTCCGGGTCAAGATCAACATGGTCGCGCTAAAGGGACTCAACGAAGCCGAGATTGCGCCGATGCTCGCCTGGTGCGCCGGTGAAGGCCACGACCTGACTCTCATCGAGACGATGCCGCTCGGCCAGATCGAAGAGGACCGCGCCGATCGCTTCCTGCCGTTACCGGCGATACTCGATTCGTTGCGGCGGCAGTTCGACCTCGTTCCCGACGATCGCACGACCGGCGGACCTGCCCGCTACCTGCGGGTCGCCGGAACGAACACGCGGCTGGGGCTGATATCGCCGCTCACCGGCAATTTCTGCGCGACGTGCAACCGCGTGCGACTCTCGACCGACGGCAAACTCCACATGTGCCTTGGCCACGAGGATGCGGTCGATCTTCGCGCGGCGATCCGCAACGGCGGGCTCGCCGCGGTCGACGCCCTGCTCGACGATGCGATGCATGCGAAGCCCGAGCGGCACGATTTCCGTATCGAAGCCGGTGCAGCCCCTGCCGTAACCCGCCACATGAGCGTCACCGGCGGATGACCGCACGCGCGCTCGTGGCATCGCCCACCCCGCCCGCGCAGCTCGCCGCCGAGGAGCTGCGCAGCGCCTATGATTGGGTGCCGATCGCCCAGGCGGAGCAGGTGGTTGCGCTCGGCGGCGACGGCTTCATGCTCCAGACGCTCCATGCGATGCTCGAGCGCCGCCGCATACTGCCGGTGTTCGGGATGAACCTGGGCACCGTCGGTTTCCTGATGAACGACTGGCGGCTCGAACGGCTGGACGAGCGGCTCACGCGCGCGCGGCCGTTCCGCGTCTCGCCATTGGCGATGACCGCGGTAACGGTTTCGGGCGAACAGTGCGTGCTGCCGGCGATCAACGAAGTGTCGCTGCTCCGCGAGACACGCCAGACCGCCAAGCTCGAAGTGACGGTGAACGACCGCGTTGTGCTGCCCGAACTGGTGTGCGACGGAATCCTCGTCGCGACCCCGGCAGGCTCTACCGCCTATAATTTCTCGGCGCAGGGACCGATCCTGCCCCTCGGCTCGGCACTGCTGGCGCTCACCCCCATTTCCCCCTTTCGCCCGCGACGCTGGCGCGGCGCGATCCTCCCGGAGAAGACGCGAATCGGAATCCGGGTGCTCGAGGCCGACAAGCGCCCGGTGAGCGCCGTGGCAGACCAGCGCGAGGTCCGCGAGGTGGCGCATGTTCATGTCGAGATCGACCATATGCGCGACCTCACCCTGCTCTTCGATCCCGAACATGCGCTCGACGATCGCATTACGATGGAACAATTCCTCGCCTGAGGTGCTTGCATCGGCGGAATCTGCAGCTATAGACGCCCGCCTACGGCTTGTTCCCTGATAGCTCAGCGGTAGAGCTCTCGACTGTTAATCGAGCGGCCGTTGGTTCGAATCCAACTCAGGGAGCCAGCCGGCGATCGCCGGCCCGGGCAATGGCCCCGGCGACAGCACAGGCGATCCCCGATAGCTCAGCGGTAGAGCTCTCGACTGTTAATCGAGCGGCCGTTGGTTCGAATCCAACTCGGGGAGCCAGCCGTGTTCCGGCGGAGCGTGGTAGCGTTCCCTCCCGCCATATCTTCATTTTGATGTCCACAGATGCCCGGCACCGCCCCGGGTCTAGGCGCAGCTGCATTGCTACGCAGAAGCAGCCACTCGACCGCTATTGATTGTCACTTGCAGCAAATCCGCCGGAACGCTAACCGGCCCTCGTTCCGGATCGGGGGTTCGCATGCGTTTGTTGTTGGGTTGCAGCTTGTTCGCCATCGTGTCGGCTGTCACGGCGCCGGCATTCGCACAGGCATTGCCGGAAAATCCGGCGGCGGCCAGCGATCCCGCGTCGGCTGACCGCGAGAACGCCGACGGCGACCAAGGCGAGGTCATCGTCACCGCGGCGCGTACCGCACTCCCCCCTTCGGCGCTGCCGCTCACGATCGACGTGATCGACAACGAGACGCTGACCCAGCAGATGGCGATCGCCGGATCCGTCACCGACGCGGTCGCCAATCTTACCCCCTCCTTCTCTCCCACGCGGCAGAAGCTGTCAGGCGCAGGCGAGACGCTGCGGGGCCGCTCGCCGCTCTATGCGATCAACGGCATCCCCCAATCGACACCGCTGCGCGACGGCAGCCGCGACGGCTTCACCATCGACGGTTTCTTCGTCGATCGCGTCGAGCTGATCTACGGCTCGAACGCGCTGCAGGGGATCGGCGGCACGGGCGGTATCGTCAATCAGGTGACTGTCGGCGCACCTCGCAAGGAGGGCTGGTCGGGGCGGGTGCTGGTCCAGGGAACGGCCGAAAACGACTTCAACAGCGACGGACTCGGCGGCAAGGTGGCCGGGCTGGTCCAGTATCGCGCTGGCCGGTTCGATGCCTCGGTGGGCGCCGCCTATGAGGATCGAGGCATCTTCTACGACGCAGAAGGACGTCCGATCGGCATCAACCTCACCCAGGGCGAGACGATGGACTCCGAAGCCGTCTCCCTGTTCGGGCGGTTCGGCTATGCGGTCTCGGACACGGCGCGGCTGGACCTGATCCTCTCCCGCTTCGATCTCGACTCCAGGGGCGAATATGTCCCGGTCGCCGGGAACCGCGCGACCGGCCTTCCCACCAGCGCGCGCCGCGGCGATCCGCCGCTCCTTCCCGCCGCGAACCTGGCCGAAAGCGCCGCGCTGTCGCTGACCGACAGCGACCTGTGGGGCGGCAATTTCGTGAGCCAGGTCTTCATCAGCCGCACCCGCGACACCTTCGGCGCCGACGTGACTCCGCAGCCGAGCCAGCAGGATCCGGCCATCGCCCCGCTCGGCACCTTGTTCGACCAGACCGAGAACAGCTCGCGCAAGATCGGCGCCAAGATCAGCTACGAGCGCGCAATCCCGGGCTTCGAGGCGCTGACCGCCACGGTGGGCTTCGACGCGCTGTTCGACCGCACCGAGCAGCGGCTGATCGCGACCGATCGCACCTACGTGCCGCCGACCGATTTCCGCAGCCTGGCGCCGTTCGGGCAGCTCAATCTCAAGCTGCTCGACGGCCTGTTCCGCCTCGCCGGCGGCGTGCGCTGGGAGAATATCCAGATCAAGATCGACGACTATCATTCGATCGCCTCGACCACCTTCGTCCCCTGCACAACTCCGCCCGCCGCGCCCGTCACGCCCTGCGGCCCATCGACCTATGGCGGAGTCGCGGTCGGGGGCGGCGAGCCGAGCTTCAAAGACGCGCTGCTCAACGGCGGCGTCATCGTCGAGCCGATCGAAGGCATCCGTGCCTATGCGAGCTATGCCGAAGGCTTCACCGTGCCCGATGTCGGCCGCATCACTCGCGCGATCGGCACGCCGAACGTGGACATCGACAATTTTCTCGACATCGAGCCGATCGTCTCGAACAACCGCGAAATCGGTGTCGAAGTGAAGCGCGGCCCGCTCGATGCCAGCGCCACCTATTTCTGGTCTTCGAGCGACAAGGGCCAGTTGCTGGTCCAGGGGCTCGACCGCATTTTCGACGTGCAGCGGCTGCGCCTGGAGATCGAGGGTCTCGAGCTCAATCTTCGCGTCGCCATGCCGATCGAGGGGCTGAAGCTCGGTGTCGGCTATGCTCATATCCAGGGCCGGTTCGACAGCGACGCGAACCGGGGGGCGCCGGACGGGATCGTCGATACCGACCTCGACGGCGTCAATATCTCGCCCGATCGCCTGAACCTTTCGGCGAGCTTCAACCGCGGCCGCATCGCGGCGCTGGTACAGTCGAACTTCTATCTCTCGCGCACCTTCCACGCCGATGCGGGCAAGCCGCGGCCGGATCAGCGGAACAACTTCGGCGGATACAATGTGACCGACGCGACCGTCCGCTACGACACGGGCTTCGGCGGCATCAGTCTCAGCGCCCAGAACCTCCTCAACGCTCAGTATATCGACTATTCGAGCGATACGCGGCTGCCGACCGACAATCTGAGCTATTTCGCCGGGCGCGGGCGGACCTTCACCCTGGGCTGGGACTATCGCTTTTGATCCTGCGTTGGCTCGATCTCCTCCATCGCTGGGTGGGTGGCCTGATCGGCCTGGTGCTGGCGGTGCTCGGCCTCACCGGCACGATCCTGCTGCACAAGACCTGGTGGATCCTGCTGCCCCATGCCGACGATGCGCAGCGCACCGATCCGGCAACCCTTGCGGCGGCGACCGAGCGGCTGCTGAACATCCACGCGGCAGAGAGTCCGCGGTCGATCATCTACGCCAGCCAGAATTTCGGGCTGCACCGCCTCACACTTGGAGGCGATGCGGGTCTCTACGCCAGCCAGGATGGGGCGGTCGTCGAGCGCTGGGCCAGCCAATGGGAACGGCCGGAGCTATGGATCTTCGATCTGCACCATCATCTATTGACCGGTGATCTGGGTGAGACGGTTGCCGGCGTTGCCGGACTGGCGGCTCTGTTCTTCGTCATTTCCGGCGCGGTCCTGTGGTGGCGCACGCGCAAGACTTTCCGCTGGCGCGCGCTGCCCAAGCGGCTGTCGCGCCCGGCGATCCTCATGCATCACCGCGATATCGGCATTGTCGTTGCCCCGCTGCTGTTCGTGACGGCATTGACCGGAACGATGATGATATTCCGTCCGGTCGCGGAAGCGGTCGTGGCGCCCTTCTCCCCTTCGGCCAACCTGAGCGAATCTCTGAAGCCGCCCAGCGTCGTGAGCAGCGGTCCGCTCGCCGCCCGGCCCAATTGGCAGGCGATGTTTGCTGCGGCGCGCGCCCGCTTCCCCGATGGCGAGTTCCGCATCATGGCGTTGCCGCGCCGATCGGGCGACCCGATCAGCCTAAGGATGCGCCGCGCGGCCGAGTGGCTACCGAACGGAAGGACGCTGCTGCTGTTCGACGCCGCGACCGGCGAGCTTCTGTTCGCCCGCGATGCCCTTACGCTGGCGACCGGGCCGCAACTGTTCAACGCCGCCTATCCCGTCCACTCCGGGAAGGTCGGCGGCATCGCCTATCGCCTGGTCCTGACCGTCGTCGGATTGGCGCTGACCTTGCTCGGCACGCTCGCGACGTGGACCTTCTGGTTCCGTCGTCCAAGAGGCAAGCGCACGGTGCCACCCGTGCTCCAGCCGGCGAAATGAGGGTGTTTGGAAGTGGCGTCGGCGCGTCCTTCCCCCGCCACGTGACACGTCCTGGGCGCTTCGCTATGCGCCCTCCCCAATGACCAAGCGGCTTCACGACTCGGGACGCGCGCGAGCCATTTTGGCCGTGCTGTTCGCGCTCGCCTTGTCGGTGCGCCTCGTGGTCCCAAGCGGCTTCATGCCAACTCAGACGCCCCATGGGATTGTCGTTTCCCTCTGCGACGGCATGGGCGGCAAAACCATGGTCCTCGAAATTCCATGGTCTGACGAGCACAAGAACAAGCCGGCGCATCCCGAGCAGCCCCAGTTCTGCGCCTTCGCAGCACTGGCAAGCCCCACCATCGACAGCGCCCCCGCGATCGTTCTTCCACCGGTCGCGGGTTCGATCCAGGAGATCGCGCTGCCGCCCCCGGTCGCGGTCAGCATTCCGCGCAGCGATTTCCTTGTTCCCCCCTTGCGAGGACCACCCGCTCTGGCCTGAGGCCGGAGTCGATTAGCCGCACGTCCGTTCGCGGCGTGCCTCGATCATCCTCTCCGGCATCGCCGGCGCCTCGGCGCCTCTGCATCCTGCCGGAGCATTGTCTGTGACTGTCTTCCCTGTCGCGCCTCCCGCGTTGCCGCGTGGCACGCTGGCTGCCCCATCGCCCGATGACGGCGAGCCTTGCCGTCCAATCGGCCGCATTCGGCATGCCGTCCCCCCGTCGAGCGCGGGGATGGGCATGACCGCCCGCACCCGAATCCTGTTGCGCCGCCTTCACCTCTGGCTCGGTCTCAGCCTGGGGCTTCTCTTCGTGGTGCTGGGGATCAGCGGTTCCGCGCTGGTCTTCTATGTCGAGATCGACGCCGCGCTCCACCGTGAGGTGCAGAGCGCGGAAGCCTCGCCGTCGCCCGGCTGGAACGCGCCCGTGTGGGACCAGGCGCTGGCGACTGCGCGCACCCGATGGACGGATCCCGCCGGGAGATGGTCGTTCGAGGTGACCGGCTCGGGAGGGACGATTCCCGCCCGCTATTATCCACCCTCGCGACACGGCGGGCACCATGCCGAGCGCACGATGGTGTGGTTCTCCGCCGACGGCTCCCGCGTCGTGCGGGCCGAGCCGTGGGGCGGCTATCTGATGAGCTGGCTCTACGAGCTTCACATGCACCTGCTTGCCGGCGAGGCGGGCCGGCAAGTGGTCGGCTGGTCCGGCTTCGCAATGCTCGTCCTTCTGATCACGGGCGTGCTGGCTTGGTGGCCGCGCGGCAGCTGGCGCAAGGCGCTGGCATTCAAGCCCGCCGCGGCCCCGATCCGCAGACTGCGCGATTTGCACAAGCTGACCGGCCTCTGGAGCGTGCTGCTCCTCTCCGTCCTGGTCGGAACGGGCGTGCTGCTCGCGCTGCCCAACATCAAGACGCAGCTGCTGACCTTCGCGATCGTCGCGCCAGACGAGGTGCCGCAGCCCTTGTCGACCACCGCGAGCGGGAAGCAGATCCCGATCGCCCGGGCGCTGGCCTCTGCACATCGCGCGGTGCCCGACGCTCGGCTCGCGTTCATCGACGTTCCCGGAGCCGGCGCCGATCCGTTCAGGATACGAGTGCAGGTGCCGGGCGACCCGCACCGGCGCTTTCCGAGCAGCTTCATCTTCGTCGATCAGTATTCGGGCCGCGTGCTGGCCGTGCACGATGCCCGGCGCGGCAATGTCTCCACCACCGTCTCCAAGTGGATCCGCGTCCTCCACGACGGGTCGGTCGGCGGCACCGCGACCCGCATCCTCGCCATGATCCTCGGGCTGGTCCCCGCGGCGCTCTTCGTCACCGGAATTCTCCATTGGCGCCTCCGCTCCGCCGCGCACCGCCGCACCCGCATTTCGACAGGGAGCCACTCGTGAAAACCTCGCTCATCGCCCTCGCCGCATGTCTAGCCACGCCAGCCTATGCCCAGGACACGAGCCACGAACGCTCAGACCGCGAGACCATCGTCGTCACTGGCGAGCGCCAGCTCGAAGCCGAGGCCGACATCGCCGGAAGGCTCGGCCTTTCGATCCGCGAGACCCCGGCCACGGTGGAGGTCGTCACGCAGAGAGATTTTCAACTACAGGGTGCCCGCACTGCGATCGAAGCGATGAACAGCGCGCCCGGGGTGGCCTCAGGCAATCTCCCCGGCTCGATCGGCTCGGTCTCGATGCGTGGCTTCCATCGCGCAGTGAACTATCTCTACGATGGCGTGCGCATGGCCAATTCCGATGTGGGCCTTCGCAACTGGGACAGCTGGGCCTTCGAGCGGATCGAAGTCATCAAGGGCCCGGCGTCGGTCACGTCCGGCGAAGGCGCGCTGGCCGGCGCGATCAACTTCGTACCGCGCCGCCCGAAGCTCGGCGGGCTCAGCGGCGAGATGCTGGCGAGCTATGGCAGCTTCGAAACCGCCCGCCTGGCAGGCGACATCAATGTGCCGATTGGACGAACCGTCGCAGCGCGCGCCAACGCATCCTGGTCGCGCTCCTCCGGGTGGATCGAGGATACCGACTCTCGCACCTTCGCAGCATCGGGCTCGCTGCTCGTCGAGCCGAGCGACCGCCTCTCGCTGACCTTCTCGGCGGACTATTTCGAGGATGATTTCTCGACTGCCTATTTCGGCACGCCGGTCATCTCGCGCGCCGTGGCACGGGACCCGTCTTCAGTAGTCTCGGGTAGCGCCGGCCTGGTGCTCGACAAGGCAATGCGGCGCGTCAACTTCGACGTCACCGACGGGAACGTGAGCTCGCAATCGCTGTGGCTGAGGGCACGCGCCGAATATCAGCTTTCGAGCTCGGTGACATTGTTCAGCGACACCAGCTGGTACAGCTCGGACCGCATCTGGCAGGACGCCGACGAATATACGTTCAATGCCGGCACCGGGCTGATCGACCGTTCCACCTCGCTGATCACCCACAACCACCAGTTCTGGAACCAGCGCGTCCATCTTGCCTTCGACGGTAAGATCGGCGGCCTGCACAACCGCTTCGCGGCCGGATTCGAGATCGGCGGGACCGACTTCTTCACCAGACGCCGCTTCGGTTCGGCTCCGTCGGTCGATCCCTTCGACCCGGTACGCGGCACCTTTCCCGCCGACACTCCGGCGAACTTCTCGACGCGTCAGGACGTGAGGGCCGAGGTACAACAGCTCGCATTCTTCGCCGAAAACGCCCTCAATCTCACGCCCGATTGGCTGCTCGTGGGCGGCATCCGCCTCGACGAGATCAGGTTCGACCGGCGCGTAGTAACGGTCAATAGCGGCGCCGCGCAGACCTACGGCCAGGATTATGATCCGCTCACCTGGCGCGCAGGCACGGTCTACAGCATCTCGCCCGACACGCAGCTCTATGGACAATATACCCGCGCGGTGACGCCGGTGAGCGCCTTCCTGTTCATGAGTGCCGCGAACGCCTCCTACCGGCTCACTACCGGCGAATCCTGGGAGGGCGGGATCAAGGCCTCGCTCGCCCGCAGCCGGGTGCAGCTCACCGCATCGCTGTTCGACATCCGCCAGGACAATATTCTCACTCGCGATCCCGCGAACCCGGCAGTGGTGTTCCAAGGCGGCAGCCTCCGATCCACCGGCGGCGAGCTGTCGCTCGACTGGGCGGCGACCAACGCGTTGCGCATCACGGCGAGCGGCACTCTGCTCGACGCAGAGCTGGCGAACCTGATCGAGGCGGGCGGCGCCGATCGTTCCGGTAACCGCCCTCCCAATGTACCTGAAAGACTGGCCGACCTGGTCGTCACCTGGTCGCCAGAGGCGCTACCGGTCACACTCACCGGCATCGCCCGGCACAATGGCGATTTCTACACGGCCAACGACAATAGCGTGAAGGTGTCAGGGTTCACGACCTTCGACGCGGCCGTTTCATGGAACGCGCCGTTCGGCACCTTCACGCTGCGGGGCCGCAACCTGACCGATCAATTCTACGCCGACTGGTCAGGCTATGCATCGGGGCTGGTGTTCATCGGCGCGCCGCGCAGCGTGGAGCTGTCTTTCAGCAAGCGGTTCTGACCATATGCTCCATAGCGGCACGATTCCCCTGCTTCGTTGAGAGCCGATCAAACGAGCCCGCGTCCCCTGATCCGGATCACCGGCACGAAGGCGCCGTTTTCCGGACCCGGCAGCGTCAAGCGGAGGGCATCGGCATCGCGACGGAATTGCAGCTCGGGGCCGCCGATCAGATCGATGCGCTCGATCGTCGCGCCGGCCAGCGCGTTCGAGCCTAGCGAAACGATAGCGCTTTCGGCCTGCGGCCAATCGAGGAAGATCGCGTAGAGCGTATCGCCCTTCTTCGTGAACCGCACGTCCCGGGCAGTATACGCCTTCTGCTTCTCCTCGCCGAAGGCGCCGGCGGGCGGCGGCTGAGTCGGGCCTTCGCCGAATCTGGTCCACGGCCGTGTCCCGAAGATCGCCTCGCCGTTGCGCGCGTTCCAGGCGGCGATCTGATCGACGATCGCCTCCTCCTTCTCGTCGATCGTTCCATCGCCGCGCACCGGAATGCTCAGCAGCAGGTTGCCGTTCTTCGAAACGATATCGCTCAGCATCTGAACGACCAGCTTGGCGGGCTTGTAGGCGTTGTCCCGGTACACGCCCCGCGAGTAGTGCCAGCTGCCGATGCACGTGCAGGTCTGCCACGGCTCCGCGCGAATTTCGTTGAGCACGCCGCGCTCGACATCCTCGACAATGGCGCGGCGCTGGAATCCTTCGAGCTTCTTGCCGAACACGATCACATCGAGCTCGTCGCCCTTCACCAGCGAATTTCTGTAATAATGCGCGGTGGCATCGAGACCGGCCTGCTCTAGCGGCAGCCCGGTATTGTCGAAGTAGATCAGATCGGGCCGATAATCGTCGACGATCTGGTTCTGCCGCAGCAGCCATTTACGGACGAACTCGGGGTTTGACGGCGGCACGGTCTCGATCCACTGACCGTCGCGCTTCTCGTGCCATTCGGCCATCGCTTCATTGGTGGTGATCCCGGGCGGCGCGACGAACGACGGGCCGGTGTAGAGCTCCTGAGGATCGAGCCCTTCCCAGAACGTGCCCTTGCCGTGGTGCTTCCGCCGCCAATAGGCATCGTAGCGGCGGCCGCGCATCGGCCCTTCCGGATCGTAGCCATAAGCCGGCTGATACCAGTGCCAGGCGTGAGCGGCATGGTTGGAAATGCCGAATTTCAGATCCGTCTGCCGGACCACCTTCTCCCATCCGCGCAGAATGTCCTTCTTGGGTCCGACTCGAACGCTGTTCCAGCCGTGGTGCTTGCTGTCGAAGAGATCGAGATTGTCATGATGGTTCGCCATCGCGAAGAAATATCGCGCGCCGGCCTTGGCATAGCGGCGAACGAGATATTCCGGATCCCATTTCTCCGCCTTCCACTGGCCGATGATGTCGAGAAATCCAGTTCGGCTCGGGTGGCCGTAATGCTTCAGATGGTGCTCATAGGCCGTCTCGCCCTTCATCCACGATGGCCGATCGGTCATGTACATCAGGCGGGCATACCAGTCGCCATGCTCGGGCTGGCATTGCGGGCCCCAGTGCGCCCAGATGCCGAACTTGGCGTCACGGAACCACTCCGGCACATGGAAAACGGAGGCAAGGGACTGCCAGTCGCCCCGAACCGGCCCGCTGGAAGCCGCTAGCCCGCCGCCCGTCGCGCCGCCGAGCACGACTGTCGAGCCGGTCAAGAGAACGTTGCGTCTCGTCAGCATGGCCCCTCCGATAGATGCATGGAACGACTTTTACGGGTGAAATCAGCGATTGGTGCCAAGGGATCGAGAACCTAAGGCCGTTGCCCAGCTTTCAAGAAGCCGTGCATCCCGATCCAATCGGCGAAAGCGTCGAACCAGCCGGTGCTGGTGGCTTCCTTCTTGTACATGCCGAAGCCATGTCCGCCCTGTTCGTAAAGGTGGAACTCGACCGGCCGCTTCGCAGCCCTCCAGCTCTCGATCAGGCCGAACCCGGTGTTCCCGAACAGCGGATCGTCGGCGGCAAGCGCGACGAACATCGGCGGCGCATCCGCGGGCACCTTCACCGGCGCAAGCGGACCATAGATGTTGGCGATGAACGCCGGCTTCGCGTCTTCCCCAGCGAGCGTGGTCGCCATGGTCAGCATGGCCCCGGCCGAGAAGCCGACCATGCCGATGCGATCGGGATCGACTCTCCATTGCTTCGCGCGCTGACGGATCAGCGAAAACGCCGCCCGCGCATCGGCGATCTGCGGCGCGAGCCCGCGGATCGCTGCATCAGGTGCAGGCCGCGGCGGCCGCGCGGCGCCACTGAACATCTCGCGCATCGAGGCTTCGAAAGCCGCCATGTCCGCCGGAGTCTGGTTGAGCCGGTATTTGAGGACGAACGCCGCCACGCCCTTGGCGGCGAGCGCCTTGGCGACGTCCCAACCTTCGTTCTCCATCGACAGCGTCCGGAAGCCGCCGCCCGGGGTGACGACCACTGCCGCGCCGGTCGCCTTGGCCGGGTCGGGGAGAAAGGGAGTCAGCGTCGCGACGGTCACGTTGCGCGCGAAGACGCTGCCATATTGGCTGTGCCACGATTCGGAATTGGCGGCGCCCGGCAGCGGCCCGGTGCCCAGTTCGATCGCGGTCGGCTGCGCCGGCGTCGCGATCGGCGTCATCCGGTCGTCCTGTGCTTGCGCTAACGGCGCGAACGCCCAGATCGCGGCAACCGCTGCCACCGTCAGCCGCGCCTGTGCGCGCTTCGTCCATTCGCGGGCCATGCTCTTCCCCTCCTTCGTTGGCGTAGCTTCTTCGGCGCCGGCGCCGTCCGGCAGCGGCGGTGTTCAGTCCGAGGGCGGAACGGTCACGCCGGCGTCGGTCTGGATCACCGGCTTCATCGTGCCGTCAGGGTTGTATTGGAGGTGCTCGACGGTGACCGCGCGCCGCCCGATAGCGCCGTTGAGGTCGCCGATCGTCAGCGCAGCATTGTGCAGGAACAGATACCAGTTGCCCTTGAACTCGGCGATTCCGGGGTGGATCGTGAAGCTGTACTTACCCGATCCGGTCAGTTCGCCGCGATAGGTCCACGGCCCCTGGATAGAGGGCGCGGTGGAATAGGATATTTTTTCGTCGCGGTGCTTCGAGCGGTCGAGCGAGGCATAGGTCAGATAATAGAGGTCGCCGCGCTTGTGCAGCCACGGCCCCTCTTCGAAATGCGGCGGCGTGATTTCGGTGATCGGACCGTCGATCTCGATCATGTTGGGCTTGAGCTTGGCGATGTAGCACTGGCGGTTGCCCCAGGCGATCCAGGTGGTGCCGTCATCGTCAGTAAACACTGTGGGGTCGATGTCTTCCCAGCTGTGCGTGCCCTTGGGCGTCATCTCGTTGGTGATGAGCGCCGAGCCCTTGGCATCGACGAAGGGGCCGGTCGGCGTATCGGATACCGCGACCGCGACCGCCTTGCCTGGATAGGTATCGTCGTGCTCGACCGCCGCGTAGAACCAGAACTTGCCGTTCTTCTGAATCGCCTGCGAGGCCCAGGCGTCCTTCTTCGCCCATTTGAAGTCGGCCACCTTCAGGATCGGACCGTGATCGGTCCAGTTCTCCATGTCGGTCGTGGAGTAGACGAGCCACTCGCGCATGTTGAACATCTCGTCGCGCTGGGCTTCGTCGTGCCCGACATAGAGATAGAGGCGGTCGCCGACCACAAGGGGCGCGGGGTCAGCGGTGAACTTGTCGCGGAAGAGAGGGTTGGCCCCTGGGGCGGAGTCTGCCGCCGTCTGCGCCAACGTCGCAACTGGCGATGTTAGCGTTACCAAAAATAGGGCTGCGAATTTCGCCTGCCTGATGACCTCTCCCACGCCGCTCTCCGGATTGTTTGCCCCAAGAATAGTCTGACTAATAGCCGGGTCAATCCCGCATTTCGGAAGATGGCGCCGGCACCTCAGTTGAGGTGAAGCCGATACAGAGCATGATGCGTAAGGATGAAGAGCGTACTCCCATGCTGACCGCCAAGCACGAGCTGGAGCGGACGCTCCGGTACGTCGATACGTCCGATCGATCGCCCACCTGAATCGAACACGAATATCTGGCCGTTCGCGACATAGACACGGCCCTGCGCGTCCGCGACCACGCCTTCTCCCCCGCGCTCCGAGAATAGCTTCAGGTCCGTGATTGCGCCGCCGGGTCCCAGCTTTCCGGTATAGGTGCGGTTCTCCGAGCCGTTGGTGATGAAGACGCGCTCGCCCAGCCGCGCCTGGATGAACCCGTAGCTGTCGAGCGAATCCGAGAAGCGCAGGCCACGATGATCGGGCGGCCCCTGCTGAAACACGCGCGAGGCCGGCAGCACGATGCTCCCGTCGGGAGACACATATTCGCTAGCCTTGGGCACGGCCATGTCCCGCGCGAACATCTCCGCCAGCGTGGTGAACGTATAAGTTTCAGGATCGAGCTGATCCCTGAATTCGCCGTTGTTCCACCAATTCACCGGCAGCACCACGCTCGCGCCGGATCGAGAGACGACAGGCGTTGCGGGAATCACCGTCAGCTCCTGATCGGGCGAACCGGGGCGAAAACTGTAAACGGTGCCGTTTCGGCCATAGGAAGAGAGGACCAGCAGATTGCCCGACCGATCGACCGCCAGATTGACCGGATCGAGCGGGGCATCGCGCACGAGCTCCAGGTGTCGATCGTCCGACCAGCGCCAGATGCGCCGGAAAAAGCGATCGACGAAATAGAGTCTCCCCTGAGCGTCCGCGGCCCCTCCCCCGATCGAGTGAAAGCCGTCCGCGAGCTTTTCCAGCTTCGCACCACCGAAAGTGGCGGCTTCCACAGGCTTGGGAGTAACGGGCACGTCCAGCACGGCAAACTGGCGCTCGCGCACCTCCAGGCCATGGGTCACGTCCCGTATCGCATTCTCGTAGGGAAATTTGGTCAGCCGGAGAAAAGTCGCGCACCCATTCTCGTCGCAGGTGCCCAAGCCGCTCTCACCGTTCACATGTACGTTGCGGAAACGGATATCGTGCGAATTGTAGAGGGTCACCGCAGCGGGCGCAGCCTTGCGCGTGCGGGTAACCCGATACCCGTGGAGATTGGCGACCAGGATGTTCCGGGAATCGCGGATCTCGAGCGCGACGGCGTCCCCGCTCTCCCCCGCCTCCCCTTCGGTCTGGGGGGCGAGCAACTCCCAATTGGCAACCCGGTTGAGGCCGATCTCGGTGCGGACGTGATGTTCGACCGACGCCTGGATGATGCGCCCCGGAGTTTCGGTGTCCGAGATGAGGATGCCCGGATGGGCGAAGGTGCTCGGGCTCCAGATATTGGCGAAGGTACCGCCCCCGCCGGACGTCACCCAGAGGCTCGCATATTGGCCATCCCAGCGCCGCGCCGCATCGGGATCGGCCGTCGCATTGTTGTTGTAGGGAGTGACTCGCGTGCCGTCATATCGGTTCGTGCCGTGCCCGCCTTGGAACTTGACGTCGTTGACCATCGAATCGGCGCCCGCCATCCACAGCAGCGCAGTCGCGCGGGGATTAATGCCGTTGGTGTTCAGACCCAGGCCGGCAACGATCGCGTCGCCTCCACGCGCGCTCTCGACCAGGGCCTTGGGCCCGCCGATTCCCTGATATCCCGGCGTTCCATCCGGCAACACGATCTGCGTCAGGCTCGGATGCAAGCCCAGCAACACCGTCTCGGGCCGCAGGCGCAGCGTGTCAGTGACCCGATAGAAGCCTGCCGGAAAATAGACCACGCGATGCGTATCGATCGCCTTCTGGATCGCCGCGGTATCGTCGCTCGCGTCATCGCCTTTGGCGCCCATCGTCCGGACGCTGACCCATTCGGAAACCGGCGGGAGCGGGCGAATGGCCGGTTTACCTGACTGCGGAAGGCGATCGATGCGCGCGGCCTGCATGTCGGTCCTGAACTCGCCCATGCGCCCGAGCCCGGGAAGGGTCAGCCCATGCGTGAACGCCGCAACCTTGTAGGCGGCGGCGGCACCCGCGACCGTCTTTCCGCTGTCGCGGAAGCGCGCGAAAACGGGAGTGTTCGCCGCCAGCACGTTCTGGAAGCCAACCTGCGTATAGACGTTGTTCTCGTTGGAGATGATGACCCCGGCTTTCGAGACGTTCTCGAAGCGCAGATTCTGGCCCCAGAGCCAGTCGCCATATCCCTTGTCGATCTCGATCCCGACCGGAGTGTCGCGGAAGACGACGTTCACCAGCGTCAGCCCCGCCTCATGCTCGCGGATCGCTGCGTCACGCTGCCCCTCGAAGGTCGAGTCCACGAGTGCGAAGGGCCAGGCTGGCGACGGCTTCTCGGCGAGGATGCCGTAGCGGCCGCCGCGGAAATGCAAGTCCTCCGCCTCGTTCGCGACATGATAGAGACCCGCCAGCCCGGAGCCGATGTCGAAGTCGACATGGCTGACGAAGCTGTGCTGGGCGGAGTGGAAGCGGATTGCAGTAGCCGCCGGGTTTCCGTCCAGGATGCGGAAGTCGATGTTGCTGAGAGCGGAGTAAAATGTACCGGGGTTCGCGTCCGGCAGATCCTTGTTGAAAGGCACACTTCCAGGGGGCGGGAACGCGACCTTGGTGCCAGGGCGGCCGTCGCGTCCCGGGCGTCCCCCGGCGAAGATCAGCATATGAGCGACGCCGCGCTGAAAGCCCGGCGTGTTGGCGCCGAGCAGGATCACGGGACGGGCCGGCCCCACGCCGAAGATGCGAACGCCAGGCCAGAGATTGACGGTGCGGGCGATGCGATAGGTGCCGGTGGGAAGGAAGACGATGCCGCCGCCACCCTTATCCGCCGCCGCATCGATCGCTTGCTGGATGGCGCCGCTGTCGTCCGCGCGGCCGTCACCTGCGCCAGCCACCCGCACCGCGCGCGGCTCGTCCGGCGCGCTGGTGTAGACCGACTGGGATGCAGCAGCAGGCCGTTCCACCGCGAAAAGCAACAACAGCAGCGCACAGGCGCCAGTCAGTCTCCTATGCATGACGCTCCTCCACGAACGAATTGTCCCGACCTTGCGGCCGGGACGAGTTTGGGGGTGAACCGAGGCTTAGAAGTTGAAGCGAACGCCCGCACGATAGGTGCGGCCGAGCGTGTCGTAGAGCGCCGGATTGATGTCGAGCCCGGTGTTGGTCTGCGGCGACGGCTCGGGATCCTGATCGAACAGATTGTCGACCTTGAAATAAGCCCTGATGCCCGACGTCACATTGTAGGTAGCACCGACGTCCACATAGAAGGCGCCCTTCATGAAGTTTCGGTCGATGGTCGGGTGGTTGCCGGTCGATACCGGACACCCCGTACTACAGACCACATATTGGTTGCCGAACACGCCGTCGGAGAACCAGCGTTCCGTGAGAGTGAAGCTGAACTGGTCGTTCTCGTAGCTCTGGATCGCCAGCCACTTCCAATCGGGCGTAGCGCCGGTGTTGGCGCCCGCCTGATCGACCGGGTCGACACCCGCGATGCCGGCGTTGACCACGAATTCGCGAACATGGGTGCCAAGCGCGCGCAAGGTGAAGCTGCCCGGCAGCCCGAGCGGCTTGGTCCATTGGTAGCTCGCCTCGATATCGAACCCGCTGGTCTTCCAAGAAGCGAGGTTGAAGGGCTGGACATTGATGAAATTGCCGCCTTGGACCGGGCTGTCCAGCACGAAGCCGCCGCAGAAGGTCTGGTTGCCTTCGAAGCAGAAGCGCACGATCTGATCGGCCGTCAGGGTCGAAATGACGCCATCCAGCTTGATGCTGTAATAATCGAACGAAAGGCTGAGGCCGGGCAGCCAGGACGGACGCGAAAGAACGATGCCGACTTCGGTATTTCGCGCGATCTCCGGCTCTAGATCGGGATTGCCGATGGTGTTCTGGAACGCCTGCACCGCGACGTTGCGAAACGGATCGTTGAAGTTCGGCAGCGTCGTGACGGTCGGCGCAGCGAACAGCTCTGACAGGTTGGGAGCACGAACGTCGCGCGAGGTAACAGCGCGCAGCCTGATGCCGTCGAGCGGCGTATCCCAAGTCCCACCGATCTTCCACGCCCAGACCGTACCCGAGGTGCTGTAATTGGTTACGCGAGCGGCACCGTTCAGGTTGGCGCGCCCCGCCCCGCTGCTGTTGAACAGCGGCAGGTTGAGCTCGACGAAGCCTTCGTACACGTCATAGGCGCCGCCGCCGTTCTTGTAATTGCCGGCCGCCCAATTGCTTCCCAGCGGAGCATTGAGCAGCGGGTCCGCCGGATAAGCCTCGCTGTTCGGGCTGGCGGCACTGACGCCCGCCCCATAGGGATCGGCGTTCACGCGATAGAATTCGTGGCGATACTCGCCGCCGAAGGCCAGCGTGAGCGGGCCGGCCCATAGATCGAATATATCGCCCGAGACGCTGACGCTGGCGACGTCCTGGGTCAGCCGGGTGTGCTGGAACGGGCCGTTCGCAGGCGTGACATAGGCGAGCGCCGCCGATGAGGGAGCGGCGCCGCCGAAGATGTTGATCGGCTGGCATCCCGCCGCTCGCGCCGCAGGATCGGCGCAGACGATCGCGCCGTTCAGGGTGATCGCGTTGGTCGCAGCGACATAGCGATTCTGCAGGACGATATCGTTGACGTCGATATCAGATATGGTGATGCCGTGCTGGTAATAGGCGTCGTAGTTCCAATCGGTCCCGGCCAGCCCGAACTCGCCCTTGAAGCCGCCGACGAAGCGATACTGACGTCGATCGGTATAGACCCTGGGATCGGGGAACGAACCGTTGCTCGTTCCGAAGTTGAAGGACGTGATCCCTGCTTCGGCGCATCTGTCGCGAACCAGCTGCGGCAGGAACGGATTCGCGCACTGGACCGTGAGGTTCGGCCGGCCGTACCCCGGGCTCGGCTGATTGTTGGTCTTCACCTGCGCCACGTTGACAGTCAGGTAGACCTCGTTGTCCGGGGCAAAATCGAAGCCGATCCTGCCGAAGCCGTTGACGCGCTGGAGCGCCGAGGCCAGCGACGCGCCCGAACCCGGGGCACCCGACAGATCGCCCCCGACGCAAAAGCTGTTGCCGGGGTAGCAGTTGCTCACGCGGCCGTTGCCCAGCGGCTGGCCGCCCGATCCGTAGTTGAAGTTGAACGGTGCCCCGTTCTGGTCGAATGCGATGCCCTGCAGCGGACCGTTGTTGATCAGCCCGTAGAGCGCATATTGGTATGGCTGCGCATAGTCGCGATAGTTGAACTGCGGCAGACCATTGTCGGTCACTCCGGTGTTGAGCAGCGTCGTGGCGCGATACCAGTCGCGCTTGCCCGCAAGGTCGGTCCCGAAATCCCCGGGGCCTACGCCCTGATCATGCGCATATTCGCCGCTCACGATCACGTGCAGCCTGTCGTCGAGCAACGCGCCGCCCCAGGCCCCCTGCGCAAGGATCTGCGCATTGTCGCCATAGGTGGTGATGCCGCCCAGCACATTGGCCTTGAAGCCGGTGAAGCGCGTATCGGTGATGAAGTTTACGACGCCGCCTACAGCGTCCGAGCCATAGGACGCCGAGGCGCCGCCATTGACGACATCGACACGCCTGACGAGCAGCTGCGGGAACAGGCTGATGTCGGGCACTCCGGTGACGTTGGCACCGACCACGCGCTGGCCGTCGAGCAGCGTCAAAGTGCGGATCGGCTGCAGGCCGCGCAGGGAGAAGGAACTGAGGCCCTGCAGTCCGCTCGAGGTGCTGAAGGTGCCGGTCGCCGTGCCGGTCGATCCCTGGAGCGACGGCAGCTGCGCGATGGTGTTGAAGATGTTGGGCTGCGCGCTGGCAGCGATCTGCTCCTCCCCGATGGTGGTAGTGGGGGTCGGCGCGTTGAAGCCGCTGGTCACGATACGCGAGCCGGTAACGACGACTTCGCCTTCCTGCTCCTCGGTCATCTCGCTCGTTGAGGGGATTGTGGCCGGGGGGTCCTCCTGCGGAACCGGCGCAGTCTGGGCGTGCGCGGCGTTCGCCAGCGCCATTGCGGCAAGCGCCATCAGGCTGGCGCGGTGGCGGAACCGATGCGGCGCGAAAATCCCGTTCATCTCTCCTACCCTCCCTGGGTGATTATTGTTCTGGCTGCGCCGGCCTCGAGCGTCCGGCTTGTTGTTAACGGTAACGCGCCGCCCGCCCTGCCGCACGTACGACATAGGTCGTAGCGCCCGCTCAGGGTCGCGCGGCGTAGAGGGCGTGGTGCGTGAGGATGAACAGGGTCCGGCGGTCCGCCCCCCCGAACAGGATCTGCAGCGGCCGCTCGGGGACGTCGATTCGTCCGGCGGGGCTGCCGTCGGGGGCGTAGACGAACACCTGGCCGTTCGCGACGTAGACGCGACCGCGGCCGTCCACCGCCACGCTCTCACCGCCGCGGTTGGCGAAAGGCTTGAGATCGGTCAGCGTACCGCCTGAGCCGATCGTTCCGCTGTAGGTGACGTTCTCCGATCCATTAGTGACGAACAGCCGCTCGCCCGGGCGGCCGCCGACCAGTCCATTGGCGTTGAGCCCGTTCGACCAGCGCCAACCGACATGATCGATCGGCCCCTGCTGCCAGACGCGAAACGCCGGGAGCGCGAGGCTGCCGTCGGGCGAGACATATTCCTGCGCCTTGGGCGTAGCGACTTCGCGCGCGAACATCTCGGCAAGCGTGGTGAACTCATAGCTCTGGTGGTCGAGCTGGTCCCGGAACTCGCCGTTGTTCCACCAATTGACGGGAAGCAGCGTCTTAGCGTGCGCATCGCTGCGTACCGGTGTCGGCTGGATCAGCCTCAGCTGGTCGGGCGGGCCGGCGGGGTCGATCGAATAGACCGCACCTTTGGGTCCCAGCGACGAGAGCACCAACAGATGCCCCGAGGCGTCGACTGCCAGGTTGACCGGGTCGAGCGCATGATCGCGCACGATCTCCAACCCCTTGGCCTCGCTCCAACGATGGATGCGCTGGAAGCGTCGGTCGATGAAGTAGAGTGCGCCTTGTGCGTCGACCGCCGCGCCGGAGATCGACCAGAAGCCGTCCGCGAGCTTGTCGACCTTCGCGATGCCTGCCGGGGCCGGGGAAATCTCGCGGTCCACGGGGCCGATGTCGAGCTTCGCGAACTCGCGCTCGCGCACCACCAGCTTGCGCGACACGTCCTCGATCGCATTGCCGAACGGATATTTGCTGGCACGCAGGAACGTGCCGCACCCTTCGTCATCGCAGCTCGCATAGCCGCTCTCGGCGTTCACATGCACGTTACGGAAGCGGACATCGCCCGAATTGAACAATTTCACTGCGCTGCGCTGCGGGGCGTAGCTGCGCGTGACGCGATAGCCGTGATAATTGGCGAACAGAAGGTTGCGCGAGTTGCGGATTTCCAGCCCGATCGCGTTCGGCCCATCACCGACTTCCTGCTCGGTCTGCGGCGCGTAGAATTCCCAGTTCTGCACGTTGTCCAGCACGAACTCGTTGCGGGCGTGGTGCTCGACCGACATCTCGTAGACGCGGCCCGGCGTGCTGGTGTTGGTCACAGTAAAGCCGGCCGAGGCAAAGGTGTTGGGACTCCATATGTCCGCGAAGGTGCCGCCGCCGCCATCGGTCACCCAGATGCTCGGATATTGCGCGTCCATCCGCCCGTCCGATACCGGATCGCCGCTCCGCGCCGACAGCGTCCCCAGCGGCTTCCCGTCCGCGGTCGGCGTTCCACCGCCGCCCATGATCTTCACGTCCTCGACCAGGCTCTGCTCGCCCGAGCGCCACAGCAGCGCGGCGGCGCGCGGGTTCACCCGACCGGTGAAGAGACCGAGGCCCGACAGGATATTGTCGCCCCCGCGTGGGCTCTCGAGTATCGGAAGGACCGGTCCCAGCCCGGCGTGGCGCGGATTGTCATCGGGGATGTAGAGCTGCGTGATCGCCGGATGCAGCCCGATCAGCACCGAATCCGGCCTGAGCGTCAGCTTGTCGGTCACCTTGTAGAAGCCGATCGGAAAATAGAGGATGCGGTGTGCGTCGATCGCGCGCTGGATCGCTGCGGTGTCGTCGGTCTTGCCGTCGCCCGTCACGCCGAGGCCGCGCACATTGACCCAATCCGACATGCCCGGGAGCGCGCGAATGACAGGGGCTCGGCGGGCCGGCATCGCTGGGAGAGCGCGGATATCGGCATCGGTGGCATAGCTGCCCATGTGGCCAAGCTCGGGAACCTTCAGGCCATAGGAGAAGGACGCCACCCGATAGGCCTTCCCCTTGCCCTCGACGGTACGCCCACTGTCGCGGAAACGCGCGAAGACCGGGCTGTCGACGGCGACCGCATCTTCGAAACCGACCTGGGTGAAGACATTGTTCTCGTTGGAGATGACGACGCCTGCTCGGCTGACATTCTCGAAACGGATGTCCTTGCCCCAGAGCGAATCGCCATAGCCGCGATCGATCTCGATGCCGACCGGCGTGTCGCGGATCGCCACATTGACCATCGTCAGTCGCGCCTCATGTTCGCGGATCGCCGCATCGCGCTGCCCCTCGAAGGTCGAGTCGAGCAGCGTGAACTGCCAGGCAGGCGAGGTCTTCTCGGAGACTATACCGTAGCGCCCACCCTTGAAGTGGACATTCTCGATCACGTTGCCCGCCTGGTAGACGCCCGCGAAGGCCGAGCCGAGGCGGAACTCCATGTGGCTGAGGAATGCATGCTGGGCCATGCGGAAGCGCACGCCCGCGGCCGCCGGATTGCCTTCAGCGATCTCGATGTCGATGTTGCTCATCGACGAATAGAAGGTTCCGGAATTCGCATCCCGGACGATCTTGTCGCGCGGCACGATCGTCGGCACCGGCACCGGGACCTTGCCGACGTTGTACTGATCGTCGCCGCCGAAGACGATCATCGTCGAGACACCCTGCTGGAACCCCGGTGTGCCCGCGCCGAGCTGGATGACCGGGCGGGTCGGCCCGACGCCATAGACGCGCACGCCCGGCGGAACGACTAGCGTGCGAGTGATCCGATATTTGCCCGAAGGGAGGAAGACGATGCCGTGACGGCTTTCGTCGCGGGCCTGGTCGAAAGCTCTCTGCAGCGCGTCGCTGTCGTCCGCCCTGCCATCGCCCTTGGCCTTGACCGTCACCGCTCTAGGCTCGGCGGGAGCCGTGGGGAATACGGACGTACTCTGCGCGAAAGCCGCCAAGGGCCCAGTCAACGCAGTTGCAGCGAGCAAGCCAGCCAGAACGCAGCGCATGTTCATCCGATCTCTCCCAGCTCGGAATTGATCCTGCCGGGCTAGCTTGCCGGTCGAGCCAAGACATCTGCGACCAAGGTCGTAGTTTCCAGCGCACCTACGGCGATCCAAAAGCGCGACAGCATCGGTCGGGTGGCAAGCTCGGCAGGACAACCCGTTGTCGAGGACATCCGATTTGCTGCCTTCCGTGCGACCCAAGCCAGCCTTCGCCGTCGTCGTCATGGGAGTCAGCGGCTGCGGCAAATCGACGTTGGGCGCACTACTCGCCGAAGCACTGGGCTGCCCCTTTCTCGAGGGCGACGACTTCCATTCGCCGGAGGCGATTGGGAAAATGCGCAGCGGACAAGCGCTGGGCGACGAGGACCGCTGGCCTTGGCTCGAACGGCTGGGCGCCGCGACGGCGCGCTCGATTGCGGACCATGGTGCGGCCGTGGCCGCCTGCTCGGCGCTGCGCAAATGCTATCGCGATCGATTGCGAGCCACCATTCGGCAGCCGGTTCAACTGGTTCTGCTGGAGAATACGCGCGAAAGATTGTTGGACCGGCTGGCAGCGCGCGAAGGGCATTTCATGCCGGCCAGTCTGCTCGACAGCCAACTCGCGACGCTCGAACGGCCTCTTGCCGGAGAAGATGCGCTCACGCTCGTGACGGAAGAGCCTCCCGGCACGCTTCGGGATCTGGCCCTAGCGCGCCTGAAAGAGCGCTGTCTCACGGCATGAGACGGCGGCGCCCTTCTCCCAAGTGCCAGCGCATTGCCAGCGCCGCGCGTTCAGGATCCTGAGCGCGGATCGAATTCACGATCACCTCATGCTCCTGGAGCATCACCGCGATTACCTCCGGCGGACGCGAGCGCGATATGTCGACGCCGGCGCGCATCACTTTTTCGACATCGGACCAGAGCGCGTCGAAGGCGCGCAGGAAAGCCGGGTTTCCTGTCGCCTCTGCGATGCATCGATGGAGATCCATATCCTCGGCGTGTGCGGGAGCGCTCGACAGCAGCGCGTTGCGGAGGTTTGCCATCGCCGCGTCCAGATGCGCCATCTGTTCGGACGTGCGCCGCAGTGCCGCCAGCCGCGCCGCCTCTGCCTCCAGCACGAAGCGCACTTCGTAGCTACCGAGCGTCGTCGGCAATTCGTCGAACGGCATGAAGGCCGCCAGCCGCTCCGAGGGCCGTCCCTTGACGAAAGAACCCGCCCCCCGCCGCGCTTCGGTGATGCCGTCCGATCCCAGGCGCACCAGTGCCTCCCGCACGATCGCGCGGGATACGCCGAACATCTCTGCCAGCCGCGATTCCGAGGGCAGGCGGGCGCCGACCTCCAGATCCTTCGCCTTGATGAGCTCGACGATGCCTGCATAGGCATGGTCGGAGAGCCGCGCGTGGTTCATCGGAGCAGCAGTCCTTCGGTCAACATCGTCTTCGTCGGCGACAGGATGGCGCCGACGAAAAGCGCCGACAACAGCCCTATGGTCGCGACTGCGATTTCCAGGGTCGCCCCCAGGTATTGAAACTGCCGGCCCGGCGCCCTCATCGAGCAGTTTTGGCCACACCAAACCTGTTAGACAGATTTTAGAGGCACAAAGCGAAAAACGCCATAAATTTCCTGTTTTGCGGTAAAATGAGGCAGGATCAGCAATATTCGGCTTGAATCTGTCCAACCAATTCACTTACGTTAGCGCTAACGAATCCGGAGACTCGGCCCTTTGGCCGGCGGTCTCGCAAACGGATCGCTACAGGGAGAGTGAGATGCACGTCGCGACGGATTTGCATGACGATCTCGGCCATCGGGAACGCAGGATCCCGGAACCCGCACCCTTACCTCAACTCACGCCCACGCAAATGGAAGTGCTGCGCTGCGTGCGTTCGGGCTTGCTGAACAAGCAGATCGCGCATGAGCTCGGCATCGCCGAAGCGACGGTCAAGGTCCATATGACGGCCCTGATGCGCAAGCTCAACGTGCGGAACCGAACCCAGGCGGCAATCGCGGCGAGCAACTTGGTTTAGAACCGGACTCGCCAGGATGTGGTGCCCCGGCCAGCCTTTCGTTCCATCTTACCCGCCTTCCCGTTCTCCGGTTCGGCTTCGGGTACCAGCACGAACGCGGGGACACGGAATTCCGGAGGCGGGCACGAAGGCTCGCAAGGACCGCTTCTTTATAACGGGATGCTTTCGAGATATCCGCCGAACGCACCAACTGTCGCCAGCTAAATGCTTCAAAAGCTTGGTGACCCCTACGGGACTCGAACCCGTGTTTTCGCCGTGAGAGGGCGACGTCCTAGACCGCTAGACGAAGGGGCCGTTGCAGCGGAAGGCGCGCAATTAGGGGGCGCCGCCCGGGTCGTCAAGCGCTGATCGTCCCGAACGGCACCCCATTGCCCATAGGCACCGGAAGCGCGAAAAACCTCCTCGGCCCCGCCTATTTTTTGCCGAGCAGCCCGCCGGCAAGATCGCTCAGGTCATCGAGCATGTTACCGTCGCCGTCGCGGTCGAGCATCGAGGTGAGCCCCCCGAGTCCGCCCGCGCCGTCGCTCCTGAGCATCTCGGCGAACCGCGTGAGCGAGCCCTCGCCCCCGATCTGGCCGATGATGTCCTGGATCTTGTCGAGCGGCAGGCCGGTGGCCGAAGCCGCCGTCGCTGCGGTGTCGCCGGGTTCCGGGTGCGCCTTGGCGAGCGCACCGATCGCCCCCTCCACCTGCGCAGGGTCGAGACCGATCTTCTTCGCGAGATTGGCCACATCCGAGGCGCCACCAAGCTGCCCGAGCAATCCGTCGAAAATTCCCATCTTCACGATCTCCAGAAGGGCTCCCCCGTCGCCAACCTAACATCAACGACGGGGGCACGCGAGCGCCGAACAGCGGTCTCTCCTAGCAGGCTCAGGCGGGCTGCGGTGCGCGGGGCGCCGCTTGGCGCACGCCCTCCTCAACATGGTCTGCGAACTGCGCGAAATTCTCGTTGAACAGGTCGACCAGCCTTGCTGCTGTTGCGTCATACTGCGCCTTGTCCGTCCATTGCTCACGCGGATCGAGCAGCTGCGGCGCTACACCGGGAACCTTCACTGGCACGCGGAAGCCGAAGTTGGGATCGGTACGGAACTCGGCATCGGCAAGGCTGCCGTCGAGCGCGGCGTTGAGCAGCGCGCGCGTGAGCTTGATCGGCATGCGCTTGATCCCGGGATCGGTCGCCATGCCGCCCGCCCAGCCGGTGTTGACCAGCCAGCAGTCGACGTTCCCTCGGGCGATCCTCTCCTTGAGCAGATTGCCGTACACCGACGGGTGACGTGGCATGAAGGCAGCGCCGAAGCAGGTCGAGAAGGTCGCCTCGGGCTCGGTGACGCCGATCTCGGTACCCGCAACCTTGGCGGTGTAGCCCGACAGGAAATGATACATCGCCTGCTCGGGGGTCAGCCTGGCGATCGGCGGCATGATCCCGAAGGCATCGGCGGTGAGGAAAACGATGTTGCGCGGCACCGGACCGAGGTTGCGCTTTGACGTGTTGGGAATGAAGTCGATCGGATAGGCGCCGCGGCTGTTCTCCGCCAGGCTGGCGTCGTCGAGGTCGAGCTCGCGCGTCTCGGCGTCCATGACGACATTCTCCAGCACCGTGCCGAAGCGTCTGGTCGTCGCGAAGATCTCGGGCTCGGCATCGGCCGAGAGGCGGATCATCTTGGCGTAGCACCCGCCCTCGAAGTTGAAGACCGCGGTGTCCGACCAGCCATGCTCGTCGTCGCCGATCAGCGTACGGCTCGCATCGGCCGAGAGCGTGGTCTTGCCGGTGCCCGATAGGCCGAAGAAAACGGCGGTGTCGCCCCGGGGGCCGATGTTCGCCGAGCAGTGCATCGGCATGATGCCCTTGGCGGGCAGCAGATAGTTGAGCAGCCCGAACACGCTTTTCTTCATCTCACCGGCATAGGCAGTTCCGCCGATCAGGATGAGCTTCTCGGTGAGGCTGATCGCGATCACCGTCTCGCTGCGCGTGCCGTGGCGGGCGGGATCGGCGCGGAAGCTCGGCAGATCGATGATCGTGTATTCGGGCTCGAAGCCCGAAAGCTCGTCCAGGGTCGGCCGCACCAGCATCGTGCGGATGAACAGACTGTGCCAAGCGAGCTCGTTGATCACGCGGACGTTGACGCGATGCTCGGGCTGCGAGCCGCCGAACAGATCCTGCACGAACAATGTCTCGCGGGCCGCCGTTTCGGCAAGAAAATCGGCCTTGAGCGCAGCGAAATGCTCGGGGCTCATCGGCTTGTTGACCTTGCCCCACCAGACGCTGTCCTCGGTCTCGGCGTCGCGGACGATGAACTTGTCGTTCGCGGAGCGGCCCGTGTGCTTGCCGGTGGCGACGATCAGCGGGCCATCCTTGGCAAGCCTGCCTTCGCCGCGTCGAATGGCGTGTTCTACCAGCGGTGCGGTATCCAGATTCCAGAAAAGCTCGGCCGTGGTGGCGATGCCCTGCATCTCCAGGCCGTGAAGCGATCGACGCTCAGTCACCCATATTCTCCCAATTTTCCCCTGCTTCTGCGCAGGGCAGCATTCCCGGCTTCTGCGACCGGAGCTGTTGATGGTCCCGCCATATGGGACGCGGAAAATGGGTCAATCCTGGTAAACGCTGTCAGCCGATTGAGCGTGCAGGAACTTTGGTCTAGTTCCCTTTCCGATGCTTTTGAGCCACGCCCCGGTGCCCGCATGACCGCGACGATCGCGCTGGTCGACGACGACCGGAACATCCTCACCTCGGTTTCGATCGCGCTGCAGACCGAAGGTTTTCTGACGCGGGTCTATTCGGACGGGGAAAGCGCGCTCAAGGCGCTGATCGACAACCCGCCCGACCTCGCGGTGCTCGACATCAAGATGCCCAAGATGGACGGGCTCGAGCTGCTCCGTCGGCTGCGCGAGAAGAGCGCCATTCCCGTCATCTTCCTCACCAGCAAGGACGACGAGCTCGACGAGGCGCTGGGCCTTGCGATGGGTGCGGACGATTATATCGCCAAGCCGTTCAGCCAGCGGCTGTTGATCGCGCGCATCCGGGCGATCCTGAGGCGCACCGAGGCAGCCCAGCCGAGCGCCGAGGGAGGCGAGACAGAGCCACAGGAAGTGCTTGTGCGCGGCCGGCTGACGATGGATCCTGCACGCCACCGCGTCACCTGGGGTGGTACCAACGTGACGCTCACCGTAACCGAGTTCCTTATACTCGAGACGCTGGCGCAGCGGCCCGGGATCGTGAAGACGCGAAACCAGCTGATGGATGCGGCGTACCAGGACGACATCTACGTCGACGACCGCACCATCGACAGCCACATCAAGCGCGTGCGGCGCAAGTTCCGGCAAGTCGACTCCGAGTTCGACGCCATCGAAACGCTCTATGGCGCCGGTTACCGCTTCTCGGACGAGTAGCGAGCGCGACCTCGCGCTCAAATGGTCCAGCCGCGTCAGCCTCACGCCACGCATCCTGGCGGTCAACATCTTCGCGCTCGCACTGCTAGGCGGCGGCTTCTCCTATCTCGATTCCTACCGCAGCCGGATGGTCGACAGCCGTATCGCGCAGGCACAGCGCGAGGCGCGGCTGATCGCGCAGGCACTTGCTTCGGCCACGCCCGAGCGCCGCGATCTGCTGGTGCTCAGCCTGGCCCGCGACACCGGCAGCCGTATCCGCCTGTTCGACGAAAACGGAGCGATGATCACCGACAGCCGCGAGCTGGGGCTCAACAACGTCGCGCTGCGCGATCCGGACAAGGATCCGTGGGACCAGTCCGTCGCGCGTTTCCTCGACGCGGTAATCGATACAGTCGCCGGCGCGGATCGCGTCCCGCTCTATCGTGAGCGCGCGCGCGACAAGGGACTCGCCTGGCCCGATGTCGAGGCCGCACGCGAAACGCACGGCACCCATGCGAGCGTGTGGCGCGCGCCCGATCGAACGCCGGTGATCACCGCGGCGACGCCGATCACCCAGCTGGGGGTGGTGATGACCACGGTCAACGCGCGCGAGATCACACGCACCGTGCGCGTCGAACGGCTGCGGCTGGGAATGGTGCTGGGCGTGGTCCTGGCCGTCTCGATATTGCTCTCGCTGTTCCTGGCGCGGACGATCGTGCGGCCGCTGCGCCGCCTTGCGCGGGCCGCGGTGCGGGTGCGGCTGGGCCGGGCGCGTGAAGTGGTGGTGCCGCGCCTGCCCGAACGAAGCGACGAAATCGGGATGCTCGCGCGCGCGATCTCGGACATGAGCCAGGCGCTGCGCGCGCGGATAGACGCTACCGAAAGCTTCGCCGCCGACGTGACGCACGAGCTCAAGAATCCCCTCGCCTCGCTGCGCTCCGCAGTCGAGGGGCTTTCGAAGGTCAAGGATCCTGAGCTTCAGGAACGGCTGCTCGCGATCGTGCGCGACGACGTGCACCGGCTGGACCGGCTGATCACCGACATTTCCGATGCGTCGCGGCTCGACGCACAGCTCAGCCGCGCGACGTTCGAGCCGGTGGACGTGGGCGCGATGATCGCCGCACTGGTCGAGCAGCGCGAAACGCGCGGGCTGCCGCGCGACGTCCGTCTGGTCTTCGATCGGTCCCCGCATGACGCGCTGCGCGTCTTGGGCGAAGGCGCGCGGCTAGAGCGTGTGTTCGAGAATCTGATCGAAAATGCGATTTCCTTCTCTCCCGATGGCGGTTTGGTCACCATTTCGGCGTACAGCGACGCCGACATGTTGACCGTGCGGGTGGAAGACGAAGGGCCGGGAGTGCCGGAGGAATCGCGCGAGGCGATTTTCCGCCGCTTCCATTCGGTGCGGCCGGAGAGCGAAGCCTTCGGCCAGCATTCGGGGCTAGGCCTTGCCATCGCGCGGACGATTGTCGAAGGCCATCAGGGGAGCATCGGGGTGGAAGCACGCGAGGATCGATTGAGCGGGGCACGGTTCGTGGTTCGCGTGCCGCTGGTGGAGGGCGATTGATGGCATTGCCTGAGGTTTCTTCGGAAACGGTGCATGGCACCTGTGTGGCGATCGACGGCCGCGCAGTGCTGATCGAGGGGCGCTCGGGAGGCGGCAAGTCCGATCTGGCGCTGCGCCTGATCGACCGTGGCGCGACCCTGGTGGCGGACGAGCAGGTCGTTTGTCAGCGACACGACGGCGGCCTCGTCGCGAGCCCACCCGCGCATGCCGCAGGGCGAATCGAAGTGCGCGGAATCGGCGCGGTGGAGATGCCGCACGCCGAACGCGTATCCGTGAGCCTGTTGATCGCGATTCTCGATTCACCGTCCCAGCATCCCGACGATGCGCGCACGCGCCGGATCGCGGGCGTGGACGTGCCGGTATTGCCTCTCGCTGCGCTCGAACCATCGGCTCCGATCAAGGTCGAGCTTGCTCTCAGGCGCGCGGCGCGGTGAGCCGCAAACCGAAGAACATCCTGCTCGTCACGGGCATGTCGGGCGCCGGGAAATCGACCGTGCTCCGCACGCTGGAGGACCTTGGCTGGGAGGTAGTGGACAACCTCCCTCTCCTGCTCCTCAACCGGCTGCTCGACACTGCCCCCGGCGAAGGCACCGAGGGCGACGAGCGGCCGCTGGCTCTGGGTATCGGCACCCAGACGCGCGGGTTCGATGCCGACAGCATCGTGCGCCGGATCAAGAAGCTGAGCGAGAATCATGGCCACCATGTCGGCACGCTGTTCCTCGAATGCTCGGAGGCCGAGCTGGAGCGGCGCTATTCGGAGACCCGGCGTCGGCATCCGCTGGCCCAGGACCGCCCGGCAAGCGACGGGATAGCCCGCGAGCGCGAATTGCTAGCGCCCTTGCGTCGCTGGTCCAACCGCCTGGTCGACACCACCAGCATGTCGGCGAACGAGTTGGCGCAGCAGATCCGGAGCACCTTTGCGGCGGACGGCCTCGGGAGCACGGTGATCACCGTCGCTTCGTTCGGCTTCGCACGCGGCCTGCCGCGCGATGCCGATCTGGTGTTCGACATGCGCTTCCTCCGCAACCCGCACTGGGTGGAAACGCTCCGTCCCGGAACGGGCCAGGATGCCGATGTTTCAGCCTATATCGCGGAGGATCCCGCCTATGCCGAAGCGATGACGCAGATCGAGACGCTGCTGCTGTTTCTCCTCCCCCGCTACCAGGCCGAGGGCAAGGCCTATGTGACGATTGCGTTCGGCTGCACGGGCGGGCGGCATCGCTCGGTGCACGTCGCCGAGCGGATGGCGCGGCGGTTGCGTGCGGAGGGATTTTCGCTCACGGTGCGCCACCGCGATCTGCAGACCGCGCCGCAGGATTCATTGGAAGGGGCCCCGGTCGCCTTATGAGGGGTCGGAGTTAGAAAATGATCGGTTTGGTACTCGTGACGCACGGGCGACTCGCGGAGGAGTTCGTCGTCGCGATGGAGCATGTGGTGGGCAAGCAGGAGCGGATCGCGCCGATCTGCATCGGGCCCGAGGACGACATGGAGAGCCGCCGCGCGGATATCGCCGCGGCAATTGCACGGGTCGACGAAGGCCGCGGCGTGATCGTGCTTAGCGATCTTTTCGGAGGCACGCCCTCCAACCTCGCCATTTCGCTGATGGAAGCGGGGCGCATCGAAGTGATCGCCGGCATCAACCTGCCGATGCTCATCCGCCTGGGCAGTGCACGCAAGACAATGAAGGTCACCGACGCGGTCGCCGCCGCGCGCGACGCGGGCCGCAAATATATCACCGTCGCTTCGGAAGTGCTCGGAGAAGCCGCCGCGTGAGCCGCGCGACTCGTACCGTCACGATCGAGAACCGCCGCGGCCTTCATGCCCGCGCCTCCATGGCCTTCGTGACGCTCGCGACCAGCCAGCCGGTGGAACTGACGGTGGAGAAGGACGGCAATAGCGCATCGGGCACGTCGATCCTCGACCTGATGATGCTGGGCGCAGCCAAGGGCGATTCGATCACGATCAGTGCCGAGGGCGATGGCGCCGAAGCCGCCGTTCAGGCCCTCGCCGAGCTGGTCGAGGCACGCTTCGGCGAGGAGTGACGGAAGTAAGGCATCGCTTCGTTCATACTGAGCTTGTCGAAGCATGTGGCCGGGGACGCTCTGCAAAGAACTGCCCTTCGACAAGCTTAGGGCGAACGGTTTAAGGGCTGGTCATGCCTCGCGAGATCACGGCCTATTCCAACCCGCTCATCAAGCGCGTGCGCAATCTGCGTGACAAGAAGCACCGGCGCGAGGAAGGGCTGTTCCTCGCCGAAGGGCTGCGCATCCTGACCGAGGCGCGTGAGGCGGGGCGGCTGCCCGAATATCTGTTCTTCGCGAAAGACAATGCGCGCCATCCGCTGGTTGCCGCGCTTGTCGAGGCGACCGAAGCCGTCGGCGGCGAGGCGATCGAGACCAACGCAGACATCCTCTCCAAGCTCTCGGGGAAGGATAATCCCGGCGCGGTGGTGGGCGTCTACCCCGAGTTCGCACTCGCGCTCGACGCGCTCGACCGAAGTTCGGCGCCGATCTGGCTCGTCGCCGAGCGGCTGCGCGATCCCGGCAATCTCGGTACGATCCTGCGCACCGGCGACGCAGTGGGCGCAGGCGGACTGATCCTGGTCGACGAATGCGTCGATCCCTTTTCGGTCGAGGCAGTGCGCGCCAGCATGGGGGCGCTGTTCACCGTTCCGGTGGCAAAGGCGAGCTGGGCCGAGTTCCGCGACTGGCTGCGCGCAGGCCCCGGCCAACTCGTCGGGCTGAGCCTCGATACGGAACACGACTATCGGGCACCGCGCTACGATGCGCCGACATTCCTGCTCACCGGAAACGAGGCGCAGGGCATGCCCGACTTCATGGCTGCGGAATGCGACCTGCTCGTCAAGATCCCGATGCTGGGCAAGGCCGACAGCCTCAACGCGGCGGTCGCAACCGCGGTGATGGCCTACGAGGTGCTAGGCCAGTAGCGGCGCTGATCCGGGCGCGGACGAACCGAACTCGCTCGGCGATCCCGACGCGCGGCAGTTCGACCAGCCTATACCCGAGTTCGGCATAGATCCGGCGCATCACGACACAGGTCGCCTCGGCTTCCCCAAGGTCCTGTTTGCGCTCCGTGTCCTGCGCGAAGATCTCCGGCCAATGCGGAGCCACGAAGACCGTGCGGTTGTACCGGCACTGCTCGGCAGCGCGGCGCATATGATCTGGGACCGGTAGCCCGCAGAGCATCAGATAGCCGAGCACGTCGGGCACGCCGCGGTCAAGGACCACGGGGCCGGCGAGTGCGCGCGCCTCGCGGCGCGCGCGCAGCTCCCACGCGAGCATCAGCTCTGCGAAAAGCGCACAATCGGCCCAGGGAAGCGCGTTTCCGCCGATCGCCACCTGGTCGCGGATGATGGCGCGGCCCGCCTCGGGCACGTGCGCTACGCCGGCGCTCGCCAGCGCATCCACCAGGCTGGTCTTTCCCGAGCCTGGACCTCCGGTGATCACGAAAAGACGGTCGGTCATACAGCTGTTCCCTCGCCATGCGAGCGACCACGCACCACGGCGGCGATGCGCTCGCGGGTGTCGATCTGCTTGTGGGGAAACTGGCGCGCCCGGAACGATTCGAACGTCCGACCCTCAGATTCGTAGTCTGATGCTCTATCCAGCTGAGCTACGGGCGCGCTGTGGAGCGGCGCTGATAGGCGGAGCTTTTCAGGAACGCAAGCCCGTTGCGCAGGCTTTTTCACAGGCATAGAGCGAACCCATGCGCAGACCCGCCCTTTTGACGCTCGCCGCCCTCGCGGGCTGCACCGAAACCCCGAATCGATACCCATCGCTGCTGCCGCGACCGATCGAATCCCAGAGCACAGCCGAGCCCGACCGGCCCGTTCCCCAGGCCACTCCCGACCCGGCACTCGATTCGCGGATCGCCGCGATCACCGCCTCGCTCGATGAGGGAAACCGGCGCTTCGCGGCTGCTGCGCAGGACGCCGAAGCAAAGGTGGCCGTCGCTCGCGGCGTCGCGGAGGGATCGGAGCGGTGGTTGGACGCGCATACCGCACTGAGCGGGCTCGAATCGCTGCGCACGCCGACGCTCGACGCGCTTGCCGATCTGGATCGCCTGGTCCTGGAGCGCGGACAGGCAGGCCAGCCCCCCTACCCCGCGCTCGTGGAAGCCAGCGAACGCGCACAGCGGTTCGCGACCGAGCAAGGCGATCGGATCGCGGCGTTGGAGGCCGCGCTTGCCGGCGCCTGAGCCGGCTTCACTCCTCCATCGAGCGATCGAATATGTGCATCACCGGGATCACTGACGCATAGTCGTCGGTCCAGGGCCGGAATCCGGGCCGGGGGGTGAGCGGCGTCCAGCCCGCATCCTCGATCATCAGCCGGTCGATCGCGGCCTTGTCGCGCGACAGCGCGATCCAGTCGGACGTGGTTGCTTCGTTCAATTCCTCGAGCGCGCTCGGATTGTAGATCATTCGCGCCGTGTGCCACCCGCCCTGCTTCGCCGCTGCCGAGACGACCGGCGCGAGCGAAAGGAACCGATTGGAAATATGGACGAGCAATAGGCCATGCGCGCCGAGCACGCGGCCATAAGTGTCGAACGCCTGGGTTGTCATCAGATGCATCGGCACCGAATCGGACGAGAAGGCGTCAAGCGCGAGCAGATCGAGGCTGTTCTCGGGCATGTCCGCAATGCGCAGCCGGGCGTCGCCAAGGACGATCTGCGCCTGCGGCGCGCATTCGCGAAGGAAAGTAAAGTCGCCGGTGTCGCGAGCGAGCCGCACCACTTCGGGATCGATCTCGAAGAAGCGCCATTGCTGGCCCGGGATCGCGTAGCACGCGAGCGTGCCGGTTCCGAGCCCGACCACGCCCACGCGCGCGGCGGGGCCATAGAGATGCGGTACCGCCAGCATCGCCCGGCCCACCCCAGATCCGGGAACATAATAGGTAGTCGGCGTTGCCGATTGGGTGCCCTTGAGCTGAACGCCGTGCAGTGTCGTCCCATGTGCGAGACGGCGCTGGGTAGGCAAGTCGTTCACCGTATAGACGCCGAAGTAGCTCCGCGTCCGATCGCCACTCAGCGACGTCTCGATCGCTCGATAGCCGCCGAACAGGAACAGCCCGCCCGCGAGCGCGATCACGAAGGGCAGCCGTGCTCCCACCGCGGCGAGCCCCAGCGTTGCGACGAGCAGGAAAGCAACCTGATCATGGGCCGAGCCCAGCATGCCGCCAGGGTTCAGTACCCCGGCCGTGACGATCAGCGCGACGACGAGCGCCGTCGCCGCTGTCTTTGCCGCTCGCGCGCTCGGTCGCCCCTGCCACAGCCGCGCCGTGAGCCCTAGCAGGAAGGTCTGCGGGACGAGCGCCCCGGCGGCGAGGATCAGCAGCGGATATTCATAGGTCCAGTCGAACACGACCGGCGCGATCAGCCCCGCGAAGACACCGCCGAGCGCCCCACCCACCGACATTGCGAGATAGAAGCCCGTCAGCCGATCCGGCGCCGGGCGGAGCTGGTACATGCGGGAGTGGAGCGCAATCGCGACGATAAACAACAGCACCAGCCCGATCAGCGCGTTGAAATAGGCATATTGCTGATGGCCCGCGATCAGCGTGGCGCCGAACAACAGCAGTATAACCGGGGCGAACATGCTGAAGGCATGGGGCACCCAGCGGCTTTCCCGGAACGCCACCGAGAAGCTCAGCAGATAGAGGCCCAGCGGAAGCACCCAGAGCATCGGGATCGCGACGATGTCGGTGGTGAGGAAGGTGGTCGTCGCGAGCATGAGCCCGGAGGGCACGAAGGCGAGCGCCACCCACAGGAGGACGCGTTTCCATCCCGGCGCAGGACTGGTGTGAGGCACGTGACGCTCGCCGGTGCCGCCGCGCGGCAGCCGTGTCGCGCAACCCGCCAGCAGCAGGAAGACCAGTGCATAGCCGGCGGTCCACAGCCAGCTCTGCACTTTCAGCGCCATGAACGGCTCGACGAGAAGCGGATAGGCGATCAGCCCGCCGAAGCTGCCGATGTTGGACGCGGCGTAGAGCGCATAGGGATCACGCCCGCCACTCGCGACGCTGTACCAGCGCTGGAGCAACGGCGCTTGCGCCGCAATGGCGAAGAATAGCGGCCCGATCGAGGCGCCGAACAGCCAGGGTACCCACAAAGCCGGCTCGACGCTTCCGGGGAGCTGGGTGGCGATCAGGCCGATGGGCAGCCACAGCGCCGCCACCGCGAGCACTGCAAGATGGATCCCCGCCTGCATCCGCGGCCGCACGCGACCGAGCCAATGCGCATAGGCGTAGCCGCCGAGCAGCAGCGCCTGATAGACCAGCATCGCCGAGTTCCACACCGCCGGCGCGCCGCCGATGCGGGGCAGCGCCATGCGCGCGACCAGCGGCTGGACGAGGAAGAGCAGGAACGATCCGGAAAGGATTGCGGCTACGAACAGCCAGCGAAGCCCTGGCCGATCCGCACGCTCGCCGCTCAGCTCTTCGGCCATCCACGCCCCTTCGAAGTCGCCGGAAATCCGGTCGATGCTGCAGTGATAGCCGGAAAGCCGCCGCGACGCCTAGCGCTGGAGCGCAGCGACGCCCGGAAGCGCCTTGCCCTCCATCCATTCGAGGAAGGCGCCGCCGGCAGTGGAGACGAAGCTGAAATCGCCGGCAACACCAGCCTGGTTGAGCGCCGCGACGGTGTCGCCGCCGCCGGCGACGGAGACCAGCGAACCTTCCTTGGTGAGCGCGGCAGCGGTCTTGGCGAGGCTCACCGTGGCGGTATCGAACGGCGGCGTCTCGAACGCACCGAGCGGCCCGTTCCACACCAGCGTGCGACACGTCTTGAGTACGTCGGCGAGCGCCTCGGTAGCGGCGGGGCCGACGTCGAGGATCATCTCGTCCCCGGCGACTTCGTGGACATTGACCGTGCGCGTCGGCGGGTTCGGCTTGAACTCCTTCGCCACCACCACGTCATAGGGCAGATGCACGGTGCAGCCGGCACGCTCGGCGGCGTCGAGTATTTCCTCGGCGGTGCCGGTCAGATCGTGCTCGCACAGCGATTTGCCCACGCTCACGCCGCGCGCGGCGAGGAACGTGTTGGCCATGCCCCCGCCTATGATCAGGTGATCGACCCGTGCGACTAGGTGCTTGAGCACGTCGAGCTTGGTCGAGACCTTGGCTCCGCCGACCACCGCTGCGACCGGATGCTCGGGGTTGCCGAGCGCCTTGTCGAGCGCGTCGAGCTCCGCTTCCATCTGCCGTCCAGCGAAGGCAGGCAGCTTGTGCGCCAACCCCTCGGTCGAGGCGTGCGCGCGGTGCGCGGCGGAGAAGGCGTCGTTGACATAGAGGTCGCCGAGTGCGGCGATGCGATCGACCACCGCCGGATCGTTCTTCTCCTCGCCGCCGAAGAAGCGCGTGTTCTCAAGGACTGCTATGTCGCCGGGCTGCAAAGTCGCGACATTCTCCGCATCGCCTTCCCAATCGACGTAGCGCACGGGCCGGCCAAGCACGGCCTCATAGGGTTTGACGATCTGCGCCAGCGAGAATTCAGGCGTGGGCGCCTTGGGTCGGCCGAAATGCGCGAGGACCAGGACGATCGCGCCGCGATCGGCAAGCTCGGTCACCGTTTGCAAGGTGGCGCGCAACCGGGTGTCGTCGGTCACCGCGCCATCGACCATGGGCACGTTGAGATCCTCGCGGACCAGCACGCGCTTGCCGGCGATGTCGCCCATGTCGTCGAGCGTCTTGAAGGGGCGGGTCATACTTACCTCGTCATCCCCGCGAAAGCGGGGACCCACCTGGGCGGGTTCCGCTCGCGGCATGGTTGGGAGATGGCCCCCGCTTGCGCGAGGGTGACGATTATCAGCCCAGCTTCGCCATCGCCGTGGCCGTGTCGACCATGCGGTTCGAGAAGCCCCATTCATTGTCGTACCAGCTCACCACGCGGACGAGCTTGCCCTCGATCACCGCCGTCTCGAGGCTGTCGACGGTCGACGAAGCCGGCGTGTGGACGATGTCGATCGAGACCAGGGGATCTTCCGAATAGACGAGAATGTCCTTGAGCGGGCCTTCCTCGGAGGCCTTCTTGAGGATGGCATTGACTTCGTCGCGGGTCGTGTCGCGCTTGGGCGTGAAAGTCAGGTCAACGAGGCTGCCGTCCGGCACCGGCACGCGCACCGAGGAGCCGTCGAGCTTGCCCTTGAGCTCCGGGAGCACCTCGCCCACTGCGCGCGCGGCGCCGGTGGTCGTTGGAATGATGCTCATCGCAGCGGCGCGGGCGCGGCGGATGTCCTTGTGGATCTGATCGAGGATCTTCTGGTCGTTGGTATAGGCGTGGATCGTGGTCATCAGACCGCGCTCGATGCCGATCGTGTCATTGAGCACCTTGGCGACCGGCGCGAGGCAGTTGGTGGTGCACGACGCGTTCGAAACGATCGTGTGGCCCGCCTCGAGCTTGTCGTGGTTCACACCGTAGACCACCGTGAGGTCGACATTCTTGCCAGGGGCGGAGATCAGCACCTTCTTCGCGCCCGCGTCGATGTGCTTCTGGGCCGACGCGCGATCGGTGAAGAAGCCGGTGCACTCGAGCACCAGTTCGACGCCATTCTCCTTGTGCGGGAGGTTCGCCGGGTCCTTCTCTGCCGTCACCTTGATGCGCTTGCCGTCGACGACGATGTCGTTGCCGTCGGCCGCGACCTCGCCCGGATACCTCCCGTGGACGCTGTCGCGCGAGAAGAGCCAAGCGTTCGATTCAGCGTCCGCGAGATCGTTGATCGTCACCAACTCGAGCCCGGAATCGGGACGCTCGAGGATCGCGCGCGCCACCAGCCGGCCGATGCGTCCGAACCCGTTGATCGCAACCTTCGTCATGTCCCGTCTTCTCCTGACTGTTTGAGACTGTTTACTTCAGCCGCTCGACGATCTGCGGCACGATCGCCGCAGCGCTGAGCCCAAAATGTTCGTAGAGCCTGAGATAAGGGCCCGAGGCGCCGAATGCATCGACCCCGAAGCGCAGCCCGTCGCTGCCGACATAGCGCTCCCATCCCATCGTCGTTCCGGCCTCGATCGAAACCTTGAGCGCGTGCGGCGGCAGCACGTCCTCGCGATACTCCTTCGGCTGGGCATCGAACCGCTCCCAGCACGGCATGGAAACTACGTCCGCGCCGATGCCCTGCGTCTCCAGCGCCTCGCGCACCGCGACTGCAACTTCGACTTCGGAACCCGAGGCGATCAGCACCACTTTCCGGGGAGCTGCCGCCCCGATCAGCGCGTAAGCGCCGCGGGCGGAACGGTTCTCCGCCGCCTCGGTGCGCAGCTGCGGCAGGTTCTGGCGCGATAGCGCGAGCAACGACGGCCCGTCCTTCTTCGCCAGCGCGAGCGCCCAGCACTCCGCAGTCTCGATCGTGTCGCAGGGCCGATAGACATCGAGGTTCGGAATCACCCGAAGGCTCATCAGATGCTCGATCGGCTGGTGCGTCGGCCCGTCCTCGCCGAGGCCAATGGAATCGTGCGTCATCACATAGATGACGCGCGCGCGCTGGAGCGCCGAGAGGCGGATCGCCGGGCGCGCATAGTCTGAAAAGACCAGGAAGGTGCCGCCATAGGGAATCACGCCCCCGTGCAGCGCCATGCCGTTCATCGCGGCCGACATGCCGAACTCGCGGATGCCATAATAGATATAGCGTCCGGCGTAATCCTCGGCGGTCAGCGGCTTGAGTGCCTTGGTGAGCGTGTTGTTCGATCCAGTGAGATCGGCCGATCCGCCGAGCGTGTCGGGAAGCTGATCGTTGATCGCCTCGAGCGCGATCTCCGAGGCCTTGCGCGTCGCGATCTTCTGCGGGGCGTCGAGCAGGCCCTGGATATGATCGTCGAGCTGGAACCAACCCGGCAGGTCCCCGGCCAGGCGACGCTCGATTTCGACCCGATCCTCATGGCTCGCAAGCCGCTGCTTCCACTCCGCGTGCGGTGCCGCGCCCCGTGTGCCGGCGCGCAGCCAGGTTTCGCGGATCCCCTCCGGGATTTCGAACGGCGGATGGTGCCAGCCGAGCGCCTCACGCGCACCGGCGATCTCTTCGGCGCCGAGCGGCGACCCATGCGACTTGGACGTGCCCTGCTTCTTGGGCGCGCCCTTGCCGATGATCGTGCGGCAGCGGACCAGCGAGGGGCGCTCGTCGGCCAGCGCGGCGTTGAACGCGGCAGCGATGCTCGCATCGTCGTGCCCGTCACACTCGACGACATGCCAGCCCGTCGCGGCATAGCGCGCGGGGATATCCTCGCTCGACGAAAGCGAGACCGCACCGTCGATCGTGATCTTGTTGTCGTCCCACAGCACGATGAGCCGACCGAGCTTGAGATGTCCGGCTAGGCCGATCGCCTCATGGTTGATGCCTTCCATCAGGCAGCCGTCGCCTGCGATCACCCAGGTGCGGTGATCGACCAGATCGTCGCCGAGATGCGCGTTGAGATGGCGCTCGGCGATTGCCATGCCCACCGCCATCGCAACGCCCTGTCCCAGCGGACCCGTTGTCGCCTCGACTCCGGGCAGCTCGAAATTCTCAGGGTGGCCGGCGCAGGGGCTGCCGACCTGGCGGAAATTCCTGATGTCTTCCAGCGTCGGCCGCGCATAGCCGGTGAGGTGGAGCAGCGAATAGAGCAGCATCGAGCCATGGCCGGCAGAGAGCACGAACCGGTCGCGATCGGGCCAATAGGGATCGGCAGGATCAAACTTCAGATAGTGCTGGAACAGCACGGTCGCGACATCGGCCATACCCATGGGCATGCCCGGGTGGCCCGAGTTAGCCGCCTCTACCGCATCCATGGATAGCGCCCGGATGGCGTTGGCGCAGTCGGTGAAGGATGCGGACACTGATTTTTCCTTGCTGCCGCGTGGTCGTTGCGGGGACGCCTTTGCGGCGCACGGGCGCGCGCGTCAACCGACTCGCCCTCGCCTCCACGCATAGGCGTCTCCTCACGGTGAATTTTTCGGTGGACTGTTTGCCGCATCGGGGTTGTCGCCCTGCCCGCCCGTGCCTAATCCCGGTTCGACATGGCCGACACACACGCAGCCCGCATCGAGCAGGCGCTGGCCCGGATCGAAGCCGCGGCGAGCGCCCGCGCCTACGCCACCGAACGCCTCGCCCAGCGTCACGCCATTCTCCGCCAGCGGATCGAGGAAGCCGTGACTTCGCTCGACACGCTGATCGCCCGCGCTGCCGTTGCCGAAGCGGAGCCCGAGTAATGGCGGATATCACGATCAGCATCGCCGGCCGCAGCTATTCGGTCGCCGCACGCGACGGCGACGAGCCGCATCTGCGGCACCTCGAATCAATTCTTCAGCGCCATGCCCAGACCGCACACCGCGCTTCGGGCGGGCTCAACGCCGAGCGCACGCTCGTCTATCTCGCGCTGATCCTTGCGGATTTGCTCGACGAGGCCGAGCGCAATCCGCCGCAGGGAGTCTCCCCCGTACTGCTCGATCGCATCGCCGATCGTCTCGAAGCAGTCGCGGCAGCCCTTGAGGAAGACGCCGCGGCCGCCTAGATAGGTAGGTGGCGGGCACTGCCCGGTACGAGCCTTGGCATTATCCCTGAGGCTATTCATCATCCATGGGGGCTGTCCCTGTGCAGATCCTGGTCTGTCGCATATGGTCCCCACCTGACGTAACGGGCGTCAGAGGATATTCTGGCAAACGGCCACGGCGGTCCCGCCACACCGCTTCATGATCATCGACAAACCCGCCCTTCGCGCGAAGCTGCGCGCCGACCGCGACCTGTTCGCGGCCCAGTCGTCCACGGCAGTGGTCGCGCCCGAGGATTTCATCGCGCGTCTCACGCCCGGCTGCACCGTCGCCACTTATTGCCCGGTCGGGAGCGAGGCGGACCCGGCGCAACTCGCCGCCGCCGCGGCCGAACGCGGCTGCCAGCTCGCGCTCCCCCATGTGCTCGACCGCGCGACACCGATTCGCTTCATCGACTGGCAGATCGGCGAGCCGCTGGTGCCGGGCCCCTTCGGACTGCGCCAGCCCGATCCGTTGCGCCCCGAAGTCACGCCCGACGTGATCCTGACCCCGCTCGTCGGCTTCGATCGCCGGCTCAACCGGCTCGGCCAGGGCGCCGGGCACTACGACCGCGCCTTTGCTCGGTTCGAGCATGCATGGCGAGTGGGTGTGGCCTGGTCGATCCAGGAGGTTCCCGCTATCCCCGCCGACATCTGGGACGTGCCGCTGCACGCGATCATCACCGAGGAGGGCATGTTTTGGCACGAGGGAGCGTGAAGGCGACGTGGCGCAAGCCCGCGGGCATGTTCGCCATCCTGGCGCTGATCCTCTTCTGGGTGGTCGCGGTCGCGAGTTTTTCGGCAGAGATCGGCGCACTGCCGGTGCTCGTTCAGGCGCTGGTCTACGTCGTTCTCGGAATCGTCTGGATCGCGCCTCTCAAGCCGCTGCTGCGCTGGATGGAGACGGGCCGCTGGCGCGCATGACCCCGCCCTTGCTCGCGCACCGGTTCGGGATATAGTCCCCTCGCATACCCGCGTATCCTTCCGTCACTCGAAGGGAACATCGATGCGCGAACGGTTCGGCCTGCCCCTACTGTCGTTCCTCGCCGTGCTGCTGGCGCTATCGGGCTGCGCTCCGGTGCAACTCATCTCGAGCTATGACGAGACGACCGAGCTCGCGGCCAGCCAGCTCCAGCGCGATTTCGCCGCTTTCTTCGTCAGGATCGCCTCGGCCACTGATCCCGAGCAGCGTGCGTTCAAGAACAACATCGACTTCTATCGCGAAGCGGCAGTCGACTTCTCCGCGCTGCAGGTTCGTGTCGGGGCGATCTACCGCAACCAGATCACCAGCGGGCAGATTGATCTCACCCAGACCAATTTCGCCTACCTCATTCTGCTTCACAAAGGCTGCGTGACGGGGCCGCTCACCGACGCCCAGCGCGCCGCGGTGGAACAAATGGGCCCCGACCTCTCGATGGACTGCCAGACGCTCTACGACGCCAGCCAGGATGTGAAGAATCGCGGCGACGTGCGGCTTAGCCCGATCGTCGCGAGCGTACCGCAGAAGCTGATCGATCAGCAGCTCGGGGCAATCCTCGCGCTCGAGCTCGCAAAGAAGCGTGGCGAGGACAAGGAATAGCGCATGGCCGACTTGCCGCTCAAGGAGATCGTAGAGGCCATCGTCGGCGCAATGCGCGGGACGTTCGCCGAGCAATGGCCGCAGGTCCGCGACTTTGCCGAGGGCGAGGCGCAGAAGCTTGGCGTCTCGCTCGCACAGATCACGCGCCTTACGCTCTCGGAGCAGATCAGTGAAGGCGAAGCGAGCGTGATGCTCGAAATGCAGAAGAATGCGACTCGCACGGTACTGCTGGCGATCAAGGGCATGGGCATCGTCGCGGTCGAATCGGCAATAAATTCGGCGCTCGCGGCAGTGCGCGACATCGTCAATCGAGCGATCGGATTTGCGCTGCTCTGAGTCCACCGAAGCAAAATATCAGGAGGCGAGCCATGACGAGACTCGGCAGCAAGATCGCCCGGCCCGGCTGGTCGCGCTACGGCGATGCAGCGCTGCTGCTCGCCCGTGTCGCGATCGGCGCCTTCCTGATCTGGGGCGTGTGGGACAATATCGAGAGCGAAGCGCGCATGGCCGAGTTCGCAAGCTTCCTCGCCAATCACGACTTTCCCCTCCCCCGCTACGCCGCCCCGCTTTCCGTATGGGCGCAATTCCTCTGCGGCGCGGGTTTCATCCTCGGGCTGGGGACGCGCTGGTGGGGGCTGATCTGCGCGGTCAATTTCGCAATCGCGGTTGCCATGGTAGACGCCAAGCTGGGCGTTCGCGGCGCCTTTCCGGCTTCGTGCCTGATCCTGTTCGGGCTGATCTTCGCGACCGTAGGTGCCGGACGCTTTTCGGCCGATTCCATGATCGGCGGGCGTTAGCGCGTCTCTGAAAGGCAATGGCGTGGCGCGAGTGACGGGGCTCGAACCCGCGACCTCCGGCGTGACAGGCCGGCGCTCTAACCAACTGAGCTACACCCGCTTGACCAAGCGAGGCGACGACACGCCTGAACGGAAAGCGCTTCGCACTACCACGAGGAAGTCCCTTGGGAATCCCGCGTGGCGCGAGTGACGGGGCTCGAACCCGCGACCTCCGGCGTGACAGGCCGGCGCTCTAACCAACTGAGCTACACCCGCTCTCAAAGCGAGGAGGCGGCCACTAGCTTCCGCTTTCGGGGGTGTCAACCGGATTGGTCGCGACTTTGTCGACGATGCGCGCGATGGTCGTTCGGATCGGACACGAGGGTGCCGTGCTCGAAGAGGAAGCCGGCGATGTCGGGCTTGCCCGCGGCGTTAAGCACGGTCTGGATGATGATGAGCAGCGGCACCGCGAGCAGTGCCCCGGGCGTGCCCCACACCCAGCCCCAGAAGCTCAGCGAAACGAGGATCAGGATCGGACTGATCGTGAGCCGGTGTCCGACGATCAGCGGGGTCACCAGATTAGCCTCGATCAGGTGGGCTGCGATCATGATCACGGCTGGAAGCAACGCCAGGCCGATGTCGCCGAAGCTCATCAGCCCGCCGAGCGCGAGCAGCAGTGCAGCGAGCACCGGCCCGATATAGGGAATATAGTTGAGCAGGGTGACGATCCCGCCCCACATCAGCGGTGTGGGCATGCCGAGCATCCACAGCGCACCCGCCACGATCAACCCCAGCATCACGTTGATCAGCGTGATCGTGCCCAGATAGGCAGACGTGTCGTCGACCACGTCCTGGATCACACGCGCAGTCGCCATCGCGCCGCCAAAGCTCGACCGGCTGGTGATCGCCTTGCGCCGCAGCCTGGTCCAGCCCGAAAGAAAGAAATAGATCACCAGGATCGCGAAGAACATCTCGATCAGCGCCGAGGGCGCGGAGGTGGTGAACAGATCGAGCAGCGACCGCGGCGGCGCCGTAGCGGCGATCACCTGGGGCTGATTGGCCGGAGCCGATGCGAAGGTGGTCAGCGTCTTGTTCACGAACTCCTCGAGGTTCGCGTAGAAGCGGATCAGCGGCTCCAGGTTCTGCTGGATCTGCGGGATGCTCTCGGGAAGCCGCTGGAGCCATTGCCACGCCGGCACCACGATCGACGCGAGCGCGGCGTTGGCGACCACCAGGAACAGCAGCACGCAGATCAGCGAAGCGAGCGGCGCGGGCACGCGATGGCGCTCGAGCCATTCGAGCAGCGGCACCAGCGCGATGGCGACCACCAGCGCAGCGGTGAGCGGGAGGAAGAAAGGCGAACCTTCGCGCAGCGCGAAGGGGATCGCGAGCAGCAGCCCGAGCCCGGCCATCAGCGTCAATGCCGCCATCAGCCGGTCGCGCTTCAGTCCATCTCCCAGATTTTCGCGCTGATCCTGTGACAGGATCGGCTCACGCGCCGTCGCGGGCGGGATACCCCCTTCGCTCGCCGCACCGCCCATTGCTCCCGGATGCTCGTTCACTTCGCCTCCTGATCCCGCAACTCTAGGAGCGCCGGCCGACGGGAGCAACGGCACTGCGGTGCGACGCTGTGACAGATTTGCAACTCACCGCGCTAGAACCTCGTACTATCGCCTAGGGATTGACCCTGATTCACTTCGCTCGCGGAACAAGCCCGAGTCGAATTCGTTAATATTCCGGTTTCTGGGAGACGAAGAATGTACGACTTCGGCATCCGTCAGGCGCATAGCGGATATCGTGTAGCCTATCGCCCGCAACACACGAATCACTGCCCCGGCTGCGGCCAGTCGCAATGGATCGTCGGCCGGCTCACTGCCGAATGTGCCTTTTGCGCAACAGCGCTTCCGCTGGTCGCGGGAGGCAGCTTCGGCAATGGCCTGGTGCGCCAGCGCGACGGCGCCGCCCTCACGCCGCTCGCAGCCTGAAGGACGCCCTCTCAAGTCGGAACGCGGCGTAGCCCAGCGCGTTGCATCGTGCGTACCCGCCGCAGGAGCAGCCAGATGACCGACCTTTCCGTCACGTCCCCCGTCGAGCGAATCGCGCGCGTGATCGCGGCCGAGGCGCTGAGCATCAACGGCGAAGGAAGTGATCCGAGTGCGGGAAGCGAAGTCGACGGAGCCTGGACGCAGGAAGTAGACCGGGCAATGGCCGTCCTCCGTACGCTGCGCGAGCCCACGCCGGAAATGGTCGAGGCGGGCCGCGCGGCCGGAAGCGACCCCGCCGAGGTGTGGAACGCAATGGTGCGCGCCGCTATCGGCCAGGAAGAGACGGTCTGACGCCCAAGCGTCCATAGCCTCACATAGCCGCGCGCCTGTATGAGGGCGCGCACCACGAGTGACGGCGCTGCCTACTGGACGGGCGCCGGTGCCCGCCGCAGGAACTGCGCGGATGCCCATCCCTGGAGCTGCGCACCCGCCAGTGTCGTACGGATTTGCAGGAACCCGTTGGACGGTGTCGCGCTCAGCGCCTGCACCGGCTGCCCGTCCGGCAGCTTCGCCACGATGCTCCCGTTGACGCGCGGCGTTCCACGCAAATTGAGCCTGCCGCCGCTCGTCTCGACCACATAGGGGACACCGTCCGCCGGGGCTGGGGCGGGTGTGGGCGTGGGGGCGGTCACCGTCGCCGCAAGCTTGAGATAGGCGAAGAAGTTTTCGCCGTAGTAGCGTCCGCTGCTGTCCCGGTGCCCCTGCTTCAGGCCCCGCGCGGGATTGTAGCGCCCGGTGTTGTAGCAGATCGCGACTGCAGCCTTCTCCATGTCCGAGAGATGCGGCCTGGTGCTCCAGCCGAGTTTCCGCAGGCCCGATTCGAGCTCGGCGATGCACTTGCCCGCTGTCTCGTTCAAACGGATGTAGCGGCGCTCGAGGAAATAATCGGGATCCACCTTGAAGAATTGGATGTCGTACTGGAACAGCCCGAATCCGTGGCAGAATTTGTTTGGCCTCGCCGCCATTGCGGCATAGCCCGGCACATGCTGCGCCATATCGACCAGCGCGGCGCGCGCGATCGCGAACATTTCCTCCCCACGTGGCCATGCTTCGAGCTCGGCGCGGCTTCGCGGAAAGACGCTGCGGGCATCGATCGTATCACCCACGCAAAGCTCCAGGATGCGGTCGACGCTCATCGGCTTCTTGCGAAGCCGATCCCAGATATAGCCCGTCTCCTGACAGGCGATCGCGGTGAGCATGTTGACGTCGAAGACGGTGTCAGCGGTCATCGCCGCTAGTGCGGTTCCGAAATTCTGCTTGAACCAGGCAATCGATTCTACGGTCGGCATGTCGCTTCTCCCCAAAAGAGGTGCATCGCGACCCGTTGCTGTTGATGGTCCTGCCCTTGGCGAGCAGGTTGTATGCACATTACAGCAAATCTGCAGATATCGATAGCCTGCTTCGCCGCCCGGCGTCGCCCCCGTGGTTGCGCTCTGACACCGCCGCGCTATGTCGCTGGACCATGAACGGCGCCCGGCTCTCGCTCTACAACTCGCTCACCCGCAGCATCGAGGCGTTCGAACCGCTCGATCCTGGCAAGGGCGTGCGCGTCTATTCATGCGGCCCGACGGTCTACAACTACGCGCATCTGGGTAATCTGCGCGCCTATGTCTTCACTGACACGCTGAGCCGGGTACTGACGTGGAAAGGCTATCCCCTCACCCACGTCATCAACATCACCGACGTGGGGCACCTCACCTCGGACGCCGACGCGGGCGACGACAAGATGGAGGCAGCTGCGCGCGCCCAGGCCAAGAGCATCTGGGACATCGCGGCGCACTATACGGCGGCGTTCAAGCAGAACATCGCAGACCTCAACATCCGCGAGCCCTCGCGCTGGTCGGTCGCGACCGATCACATCGCCGAGATGATCGACTTCGCCAGGAAGATCGCACCTGAGCACTGCTACGAACTCGATTCGGGCCTCTATTTCGACGTTTCGAGCGTTCCAGACTATGGCCGCCTCGCCGGCGCACAGGACGATGCCGCCGAGGGCCGGATCGATCCGGTCGCAGGCAAGCGCCACCCCCAGGATTTCGCAATCTGGCGTAAATCGCCGCCGGGCGAGCAGCGCCAGATGGAATGGGATTCGCCGTGGGGCAGAGGGGCGCCGGGCTGGCACCTCGAATGCTCCGTGATGAGCCTCAAATATCTGGGCGCGCCGTTCGACATCCACACCGGCGGGATCGATCACCGCGAGATCCATCACCCCAACGAGATCGCCCAGAATCAGGCCTTCTGCGGCTGTGCGGACACCGGCGCGCATTACTGGATGCACAACAACTTCCTGGTCGACCGCCAGGGCAAGATGTCCAAGTCGAAGGGCGGGTTCACTACGCTCCAGTCGCTGATCGACGCGGGCGTGCACCCCCTCGCCTATCGCCTGCTCTGCCTCCAGGCGCAGTATCGCAGCGAGCTGGAATTCTCTGCCGAGAACCTGGCCGCGGCGCTCACGCGCCTCAAGCGGTTGGTGATGACGGTGACGAACCTGAAGGCGCGCGCCGAGGGGGGAGGCACAGCTTCCGATTCCTGGCTCCAGCGCCTCGACGAAGCCGTGTCGGACGACCTCAACACACCCAAGGCGCTCCCCGTGCTCGACGAGCTGCTCGCCGAGAAGAAGCTGTCGCCGGCCGACCGGCTCACCACACTCGCCGAGTTCGACAAGGTGCTGGGCCTGCGGCTCACCGAACTCACCCGCGAGGAGCTGCGTGTGCGCCCGGCTAACGCAACGCTCACGCCGGAGGAGATCGACGACCGGCTGGTCGAGCGTCAGCAGGCGCGCGTGGTAAAGGACTTCCAGCGCTCCGACATGATTCGCGACGAGCTTGCCGCGGCGGGAGTAGAGGTCATGGACGGCGATCCGCTCGGCTGGGACTGGAAGCCGGCGCTCGGCTGATCAGCCTTGCGTCCCCCGACCCGCTTCCGCCAGAAAGCGCCCGAACAGGGGAGGAATTCGGAAATGCGGGGACAGGTGCTTGGCGTCGATCGGGTAAGCGGCGAGGGGCAGATCTCGGGCGAAGACGGCCTGCGCTACACTTTCACGCCTGCCGACTGGAGCGACTCGAAAGGACCCGCCGTAGGCGCCCGGATCGACTTCGCTACCGAGGGCACCCGCGCGCTGCGCATCTTCCGCTTGCCCGAGCTCCAGACCGAGCCCGCCGGTCACCAGCCGCTCGCGAATGATCGCAACAAATATGTCGCGGCGTTACTCGCCTTTTTCTTCGGCATCTTCGGCATCCATCGTTTCTACCTCGGCCGCAACGGAACCGGCGTGCTGATGATCGTCCTATCGGTCACGATCATCGGGCTGGCCGTGACAGGCCTCTGGGCGCTCATCGACACGATTCGCTATCTGATGATGTCGGACGCGGAATTCGCGCACCGCTACGCGCGGCACCCGGGCTGATGAAGGTAGTCCTCCCCGCCCTCGCCCGCCCTTTGGTGGAACCGCATCTCCCCGCCGGTCTCGAGGTCCACTGGTTCACTAGTATCGAAGAAGCGCGGGCGCTCGCCGCCGACGCCGATATCGTCTGGCTCGACCACAGCAATCCCGAGGTATGGGCACAGAATGTCGCCGCGGCACCGCGGCTCAAATGGCTTTCGACCATCTACGCCGGGCTCGATCCGCTCGATAAGGCCCGGCTCCTGGCGCAGGGCACGCGCGTCACCAACGGCAGCGGCGTCAATGCGCACACGGTGGCCGAATATGCAGTGATGGGCGTGCTCGTGGGCGCCAAGCGATTCGATCAGGTCGTGCGTGCCGCGGATCGCCATGAATGGCCGACCGATGCGCCCGGCAAGCTCGAGCTGTTCGAGACCAGCGCGCTCGTGATCGGCTATGGCACCATCGGCCGGCTGGTCGGCGAGCGGCTGGCGGGCTTCGGCGTTACGGTCACGGGCGTAACGCGCACTGCGAGCCCGGGGACGATCGGACCCGATGCGTGGCGCGCTCGACTTGGCGAGTTCGACTGGATCTTCCTCGCCGCCCCCGGCACCGACGCGAACCAGGCGATGATCGGCGCGGAGGAGCTGGCGGCAATGAAGCCCACTGCCTGGATCATCAACGTCGGCCGCGGAGCGCTGATCGATCAGGATGCGCTGATCGAGGCACTCGAGAAGCGCCGCATCGCCGGCGCCTTTCTGGACACCGTCTCGCCCGAGCCGCTGCCGCCCGACCATCCGCTGTGGACTACGCCCAACGTCATCCATTCGATGCATCTTTCGGGCCGCAGCCAGACGCGCATGTTCCAACGGGGCGCCGCGCTGTTTGTCGAGAATCTCCACGCCTTTTTGGAAGGGCGGCCGTTGCGGAACGAAGTGGACCTCGCCGCGGGCTATTAGCTGCGCCTTACCCGTGCAGGGTAAGATTTGGGGTTGCGTCCATTTACCCCGTCCGGGTAAGAGTTGCGCATCATGACGACTTTAGCCGGTACCAAGATCCGCCGCTTCCGCGAGGAACGCTCCCTCTCCCGCGCTGCATTCGGCGCGTGGTTCGACACGCCCGGCTCCACGGTCCAGGGCTGGGAGGAAGATGGCAAGCGCGCTTCCCCCGGCGTGCTGAACCAGATCGCTGCGAACGGCATCGCGCATCACCAGGACTGGTACGTCCCTGTCCGCAACCTGGAGCAGAACATGGGCTGGTCTCCCGACAGCTGGCGGCAGGCCGAAGCGCGACAGCTTCCGGTTTACCCCGACGCCAAGGCACTCGACGCGGCGACGGACCAGCTCGCGTCCTTCCCCCCGCTCGTCTTCGCCGGCGAGGCGCGACAGCTCACCCAGGATCTCGCCAAGGTGGCGCGCGGCGAGGCATTCCTGCTCCAGGGGGGTGACTGCGCCGAGAGTTTCGCCGAATTCCACCCCAACAACATCCGCGACACCTTCCGCGTGCTGCTCCAGATGGCGGTGGTGCTCACCTTCGCCTCGAAGCTGCCGACGGTGAAGCTCGGCCGCATGGCGGGCCAGTTCGCCAAGCCGCGCTCGGCCGATACCGAGACGATCGACGGCGTCGAGCTCCCCAGCTACCGCGGCGACAACGTCAACGACATCGCCTTCACGCCGGAATCGCGGATTCCCGATCCGCAGCGGATGATCCAGGGCTATTCGCAGTCCGCCGCGACGCTCAACCTGCTGCGCGCCTTCGCGCAGGGCGGCTATGCCAACCTCCACCAGGTGCATAAATGGACGCACGACTTCATGGGTAAGAGCCCCTGGGCGGCGCGCTACAAGGACGTGGCCGACCGGATCGGCGAGTCGCTCGACTTCATGGCCGCGTGTGGGATCGATGCCGACAGCGTTCCGCAGCTCAAGGCGACCAGCTTCTACACCAGCCACGAGGCGCTGCTGCTCCCCTATGAGCAGGCGCTCACCCGGCAGGACAGCCTCACCGGCGACTGGTACGATACGAGCGCCCATTTCCTGTGGATCGGCGACCGGACGCGCTTCGAAGGATCGGCGCATGTCGAGTTCCTGCGCGGCATCGGCAATCCGATCGGCATGAAGTGCGGCCCCAGCCTGGAGCCCGACGCGCTGCTGCGTCTCCTCGACACGCTCAACCCCGGCCGCACCCCGGGCCGAATCACGCTGATCACGCGCTACGGCCACGACAAGATCGAGGCCGGCTTGCCCAAGCTCGTCCGCGCAGTGAAGCGCGAGGGGCATACGGTGGTGTGGAGCTGCGATCCTATGCACGGCAACGTCGTGAAGGCCGCCAACGGCTACAAGACCCGTCCGTTCGAGCGTATCCTCGCCGAGGTCCGCGGCTTCTTTGCCGTGCACCGCGCGGAGGGGACTTTCGCGGGCGGTATCCATGCCGAGATGACCGGGCAGAACGTCACCGAATGCACCGGCGGCGCGATCGAGATCACCGAGCAGGGCCTGGCCGATCGCTATCACACGCATTGCGATCCGCGGCTCAACGCCAGCCAGAGTCTCGAGCTGGCGTTCCTGCTCGCCGAGATGCTCAACGACGAGATGGCCGAGCGCCGCAAGGCCGCTGCCTGAGGCGGCGGCTCTGGTCGCATCGCTGCCACGCCCTGTATTCCGCCGGTGGCGTCCGCGCACGAATGGGCTACATTCGCCCCGGCTATCGGCCCATTCCCGCGGGCGAGGATTGTCTGATCGGATTTTCGGTTCTCACTGACGAAGTTTAGTCGTTTTCCATCTTCTGCACTCGATCCTAGCCTGCGGGGGCTTTTCCAAGGGAGAGGAAGAAATGGACGCACCGACGACCGGCAGCCCGCTCAGCGATCCGCAGAAGGAGCCCGCCGCGCTCCGGCGCCTGCTGGGTCGCACCAACCGCGACTGGTGGCCCAACCAGCTCAGCCTCGAAATCCTCCACCAGCACGGCCTCCACGGCAATCCGATGGGCGACGACTTCGATTATGCGAAGGAGTTCGAGTCTCTCGACTATCAGGCGGTCAAGCGCGACCTAACTGCGCTGATGACCGACAGCCAGCCCTGGTGGCCGGCGGATTACGGCCACTATGGCCCGTTCTTCATCCGCATGGCGTGGCACAGCGCCGGCACCTATCGCACCGGCGACGGCCGCGGCGGCTCGTCGTCCGGCTCGCAGCGCTTCGCGCCGCTCAACAGCTGGCCGGATAACGGCAACCTCGACAAGGCGCGCCGCCTGCTCTGGCCGATCAAGCAGAAATACGGCCGCAAGCTCAGCTGGGCTGACCTGTTCATCATGGCGGGCAACGTCGCGATCGAATCAATGGGCGGGCCGACCTTCGGCTTCGGCGGCGGCCGCGAGGACATCTTCGAGCCCGAGCGCGACATCTACTGGGGCACCGAGGAACAATGGGTCGGCCACCCGGAGAACAAGACCCGCATCGACGAGGAAGAGGGCCGCGCGCTCGAAAGCCCGCTCGCCGCGATCCAGATGGGTTTGATCTACGTCAACCCCGAAGGACCGGGCGGCAAGCCCGATGCGATGCAGTCGGCGCGCGACATCCGCGAGACCTTCGCGCGGATGGGCATGAACGACGAGGAAACCGTGGCGCTGACCGCCGGCGGCCACACCTTCGGCAAGGCGCACGGCGCTGGCGACGCGAGCAAGGTCGGTGCCGAGCCGGAAGGCGCGGACATCGCACAGATGGGCTTGGGTTGGCAGTCGGGTCACGAAAGCGGCATGGGCGATCACACGATCACGAGCGGGATCGAGGGATCATGGACACCCACGCCGATCAACTGGGACATGACCTATTTCGACATGCTGCTCGACCACGAATATGAGCTGGTGCGCAGCCCCGCCGGAGCCAAGCAGTGGCAGCCCGTTGGCAACCCCGAGGAGACGCTTGCGCCCAAGGCGCACACCCCCGGGGTAAAGGTGCCGACGATGATGACCACCGCCGACATGGCGATGAAGGTCGATCCCAAGTACCGCGAGATCATGGAGCGGTTCCGCAGGGACCCGGCCTATTTCGCGGACGCTTTCGCGCGGGCCTGGTTCAAGCTCACGCACCGCGACATGGGGCCCAAGGCGCGCTACCTCGGCCCCGAAGTGCCCGCTGAGGACCTGATCTGGCAGGACCCGATTCCTGCCGGCCAGCCGCTGAGCGACGGCGAAGTGGCGACGCTCAAGGAGAGGATCGCCGCATCGGGCCTCAGCGTCAGCCAACTGGTCAAGACCGCCTGGGCATCCGCCGCTACCTTCCGCGGATCGGACAAGCGCGGCGGCGCCAACGGCGGGCGCCTCCGGCTCGCCCCGCAGAAGGACTGGGACGTCAACGAGCCCGAAGAACTCGCCAAGGTGCTGGAAGTCTATGAGCGCATCCGCTCCGACTCCGGCGGCAAGGTCAGCATTGCCGACCTGATCGTTCTGGGCGGCTCGGTGGGAATCGAGAAGGCCGCGAAGGCTGCCGGCCACGATGTGACCGTGCCCTTCACCTCCGGCCGCGGCGACGCGACCCAGGAGCAGACCGACGTCGACGGCTTCGCCGTGCTCGAGCCGCGCGCCGACGGCTTCCGCAACTATCTCCAGGTCCGCTTCAATGTGCCAACGGAGGAGTTGCTGGTCGATCGCGCCCAGCTGCTCGGGCTCAGCGCGCCGGAAATGACGGTGCTGGTCGGCGGGCTGCGCGTGCTCGGCGCCAACCACGGCGGCGAAAAGCACGGCGTCCTCACCGATCGGCCGGGCCAGCTAACCAACGACTTCTTCGTCAACCTGCTCGACATGGGCACGGCGTGGAAGCAGGTGGACGACCATGCCGACGAAGTCTTCGTGGGCACCTGCCGCAAGACCGACGAGGAGAAGTGGACGGCGACGCGCACCGACCTGGTGTTCGGCTCAAACTCGCAGCTTCGCGCGCTTTCCGAAGTCTATGCCTCGGACGACGCGGGCGAGAAGTTCGTGAAAGACTTCGTCGCGGCCTGGGCAAAGGTGATGAACGCGGACCGTTTCGATCTGCCGCGCTGAGCGCGCGAGGAACCGATCTGTTACAGCCGCGGCGGCACGTCCGCCGCGGCTCTTTTTCGCCCTTCATTCCGGCCGGTGGCACACCGCTTCGATGTTGAGCCCGTCGGGGTCGAAGACGAACGCAGCATAATAATTCGGGTGGTACTGCGGCCGCAGCCCCGGCGCGCCATTGTCCTGTCCGCCGGCAGCGAGCGCGGCTGCGTGGAAGGCATCGACCTCGGCGCGTGTGTCGACGCGGAACGCGACATGCGTGCCCTCGCCCACCCGCTCGTTGTCACCGACCCAGAAGAACGGATTGCCGTCCTTGCCGAAGCCGTGCGCGGTGCCGCCCGATCCATTTTCCTCGGCGGGAACGGTCATCAGCTGACGGACGCCGATCGGCGCCAGCGCTGCTTCGTAGAAGCGGCGCGAGACTTCGGCATCCGCCACAGCAAACCCGACGTGGTCGAGCATCGGCATCCTCCTTTGCTTCAGGGAAACAGGTCGATCACCTCGGCGTCCGGCGCCTCTGCTGCGAGCAGCAGCGTGCGATGGCAATGGCCCGGATCACGTTCGTAGCAGAGCAGCGCGCTCGGCTTCTCCTCGGCGAGCGCCCGCATCTGCGCCACCTCCGCCTGTGCTTCGGGCAGGCCGAGCTGGTTGTCATAGACCGTGCGCAGCGTCTTCACGTCGCCCTTCTTTGCCGCGTCGCGCCCCGGTTTGGGGGTGCCGAGATTCCTGAGATGGACATATTCGATCCCCTCCGCGCGCAGGCTCGCGGCGAGGATGTTCTTGGAAAAACCCGGCCGGCGCGACAGCGGCACCGCGCGCACGTCGATCAGTCGCTCGACTCCGGCGCGCTTCAGCGCCGCAAGGAACTCGTCCATCGTCGTCGCTTCATAGCCGATCGTGAAGATGCGCATCAGGCGGCTCCCTCGCGCCGCAAGCTGGTGACGACGCCCCAGGCGATCAACGCCTGTCCGGCGAAATAGAACGGCCATACCGTCAGATCGGGCAGCAGCGACCCGGCGAGTGGCCCCATCCGCCCGAACAGGAACAGGTCCGATACCACGAAGAGCAGCGCGCCGATTCCGACGGTGGCACGCGGGAAGCGGCTGATCCACGCCGTGCCTGCCATGATACCGAGTCCGAGCGCGTAGAGCGCGATTCCAGGTGCTTCGCTGCGCTGGTCGGGAAGCAGGAAGGCAACGGCCGACACCGCCATGGCGAGCGCCACCGCCTGCAAGAGCGGTCTACGCCGGTTGCGCAGGTAGAGCATGGTCGCGAAGACGTGCCCGGCAAGGAAGCCTATCGCGCCCTGGATGAGATCGCTCTCGATCAGCACGTCGCCCAGCGCGCCGCACGCCAGCGCCGCAGCGATCAGCCAGCCGTCGATCCCGCGCGCATGCAGCGCCGCCCAGAGCGCGAAGCACGCCACGCCTGCGCCTTTCCATGCCGCGAGCAGCGCGAAAGGCCAGTCCATGTCGCGGATGAAGAAATAGCTCGTGCCCGCCGCCAGCCCGGCAAGGAACAGCAGGTCGATCTTGCGTCCGGTCATTCCGGTCCTCCCCTGCCGGCAGCATGGCGGCCGCGCCCGGCTTTGTCATCCCGGCGCAACGCGGCTATTGCGCCGCCGTGACTCACGACATCCACATCATCGGCGGCGGGCTCGCCGGATCGGAAGCAGCATGGCAGCTCGCTCAGGCAGGCTGGAAGGTGAAGCTCTCCGAAATGCGCGGCTCGGGCGACATGACGCCTGCGCACCAGACCGACAGCCTGGCCGAACTGGTCTGCTCGAACAGCTTCCGCTCGGACGATGCCGAGCGCAACGCCGTGGGCCTGCTCCATCAGGAGATGCGCGACCTCGGTTCGATCATCCTCACGCAGGGCGACATCCACAAGGTACCTGCCGGCTCGGCGCTCGCGGTGGACCGCGACGGCTTCTCGGCGGGTGTGACCGCCGCGCTTGAGGCGCATCCCAATATCGCGATCGTCCGCGAGCGCGTCGATGCGCTGCCGGCCCAGGGCATGGCGATCGTCGCCACCGGTCCGCTCACCGCCCCCGGGCTGGCCGAGAGCATCGGAGTAGCGACCGGCAAGGAAAGCCTCGCCTTTTTCGACGCGATCGCCCCGATCGTCCACCGCGACACGATCGACATGGACGTGGCGTGGTTCCAGTCGCGGTGGAACAAGGGCAGCGGCAAGGATTACATCAACTGCCCGATGACGAAGGACCAGTATCTGGCCTTCCACGCCGGCCTGCTCGCGGGCGAGAAGACCGAGTTCCGCGAGTGGGAGAACGTCCCCTATTTCGAAGGCTGCATGCCCATCGAGGTGATGGCCGAACGCGGAGTCGACACGCTGCGGTACGGCCCGATGAAGGGCGTCGGGCTCGATGATCCGCGCACCGGGCGCTGGCCCTATGCCGTCGTCCAGCTGCGGCAGGACAACGCCAGTGGCACGCTGTGGAACATGGTCGGCTTCCAGACCAAGCTCAAATATGCTGCGCAGGTAGAGCTCTTCCGCACCATCCCCGGCCTGGAAAAGGCCGAGTTCGCGCGGCTGGGCGGGCTCCACCGCAATACCTTCATCAAGTCGCCCGAGCTGCTGGACGGGACGCTGCGGCTCAAGTCGCGCCCGAACGTCCGCTTCGCCGGACAGATCACCGGCTGCGAAGGCTATGTCGAGAGCGCCGCGATCGGGCTGCTCGCCGGGCGCTTTGCCGCAGCCGAGCTCGGCGGGACCACGCTGAAGGCGCCGCCGCGCGAAACCGCGCTTGGCGCGCTGCTCGCGCACATCACGGGCGAAGCGGAGGCAGAGACCTATCAGCCGATGAACGTGAACTTCGGCCTTTTCCCGCCGATCGAAGGGCGCAGCAAGAAGGCGGACCGCAAGCTGATGTACACCGATCGGGCGCGGGCCGCGTTCCAGCGGTGGACGGCGGCTCAGAGGTCGTCCCCAGCAGTCTGTGTTGAGCTTGTAGAAGCAAACGGTGCTTCCGTTTCAAACGACTTCGAAATTACTATCTAATCGCCCCCCTCTTCCGAACCGGTGGGCCCGCACACGCACGCTGCCTTCGGCCGGCGCTTGGGCGCGGTGGTGGTGAACTCGGTGCGGGTGAGCGTCGCGGATTTGTCCTTGTCGGCCTCGGCGAATTTGGTGGTCGTCCGGACCGCCCATTCCTCGAACGAGAGCTTGCCGTCGCGATCGAGGTCCAGCTTGGCGAACGTCTTGCGCCGCGGCGCGAGATACTCCTCGCGCGTGACGGCGTCGTTGCGGTCCTTGTCGTAGCGGTCGAAGCGCTTCTGCTCGCGTGTGCGATCGCTCGCGCGCGGCGCTTCGTCCGGAAGCGCCGCCTCGCCCTCCTGCCCGGCAGCAGCCTGCGCCACAGGTGCGCGCGGCAGCTCCGCCTTGGGCGCGGCCGAGCCACGGAACAGGAAGATGCCCGCGCCTGCGAGCAACAGGGCGGCAGCAGCCCCCACCAGATAGCGCCACATCATCGGCCCTTCCCCCAAGCCTGAAGCCTGGGCAGGCTAGCCGCTCCGCCGCCGCTGGCAAGCGCTATCGGCCGGTGAGCCTGTGCCAGAACAGGCGCGCGACGCGGCCGGGCGCGCCGTGCGGCACCGGCGCCTCCGCGGGCAGTGCCAGGTCCATCCGCGCGAGATGCGCCAGCGCACCAAGCGCACGGCCGCGTCCGCTCCAGCGCTGCCCCAGCGCCGGTTCGAGCGCGCGTGCCGCCTGACGGCGCGCCTCGCTCGCTTCCTCGGGCGCGCGCAGGTGCCGGGCCAGGTCGGCAAGAGCCCAGCCCTTCCCGGCCGCCTCGACCGGATCGTCCGCGGAAGTACCCAGCGCGCGTGCCGCAGCCACGAAAAGCGTCCCCCGCCCGGCCGCGAAGCGCGCGAGTGCATCGGCATCGAGCGCTTCCTCCTCGACCAGCACTTCCCAGCCGTGGACGATCGGCACCAGAGATGCACCGGTGATGCCCAGCGGCAGCAGCGTGCTCGCGATCCCCTGCAGCACCGGCTCGGCCGGCGCCGGCTCGGTATCGAGCCGGGCGAGCGCCTCGCGCCACCAGGCGAGGCGGAGCTGGCCGAGCGCGGGCTCACGCGTCGTCCGCAGCAGTAGCGCCAGCGCGTGGTCCAGCGCGAGCAGCGCAGCCAGCGCGCTCCGCCGATCGGCAGGCGCATAGGCGAGCACCAGCGCGCGTTCGGGAGAGCCCTCGTCGCTCATACCCCGGAGCTTTCCGGAGAAAGGCACAAGCGTCTTGTTAACCACATGATTTTAGCGCCGGTTAGCCAGAGGTGCCGCATGCCGCCTCGTTGAGTGGGGACCGGGAACGCACGCATGGGACACAAGCACCCTGGCTGGAAGGAAGCGCGGACGTCCCTGACCGCGCTCGCACGCGATACGCGCGCCAACACCATCGCCATGATGGCGATGGCGCTGATCCCGCTTGCGGGCATGGTCGGCGGCGGCGTCGACATCAGCCGCATGTACATCGTCAAGACGCGGCTGCAACATGCCTGCGACGCGGGCGCGCTCGCGGGCCGCAAGGCAATGGGCGGCGGCACCTGGACCCAGACCGTGGGCAGCACCGCCAACTATCCCAGGGTGATGGCCGAGAAGTTCTTCGAGGGGAACTACGACCGCACCGCCTATGGCGCCATCAAAGTAACCAGGAGATTCACCGAGAGCGCTGGCAAGGTGTCGGGAACGGCTTCCGCCACGGTGCCGATGACGCTGATGCGCATCTTCGGAAAAACCGAGGAGACGCTCTCGGTCACCTGCGACGCCGAAATGCGGCTGCCCAACACCGACGTAATGTTCGTGCTCGATACCACGGGGTCGATGAACTATTGCCCCAACGGCAGCACGAGCTGCAACGGTGGTCCGAACTCTCGCATCGCTGCGCTGCGTAAGGCCGTGAAGTGCTTCTATCAGATCGTGGCGCGGCTCGACGTGCTCGACACCGATTGTGACGGCGACGAGCCAAGTGGCGGCACCGGCAATCAGGTACAGATCCGCTTTGGCTTCGTGCCCTACTCTACCAACGTCAATGTCGGCCGCCTGCTACAGAACGACTGGATCGCCGACACCTGGCCGTACCAAACGCGCCAGCCCGATGTAGCCGTACCGCCGGAGAAGACGGACCGTTATTGGCAAGTCTATGGCAGCTCCCTCACCCAAGCCGACTGCCTCAAGTTCATGAACAACCAGCCGTTCGACACCTTTACGCCCACGCCGACCAACTCAGGCGGGCCCCCGCCCGCCCCGACGGTGGTGACTACCATCACCAGCGACGGCACGGCGACGAGCGGTGGCGACATGGGCGAGTGGGGCTGGTCTTCCGGGAACGATCCCACCTGGGGATCGTGGGGCAGGGCCGCGGACAATTCGACTGGTAACGGCGACAACAAGAAGAGCTGCCGCCGCAAACGCACCGACGTGACGACCTACTACCAGGAGAAGTTCCAGTACTGGGACTACAACCAGTTCGACATTGATGTCAGTGGCCTCAAAGCCGGGGGCAGCAACTGGAAGTCCAGCTTTACCATGCCGTCCTCGACGGTCGATCCCAACACGCAGTCCATCGCCGACGCGACGGTGGGGAATGACGTTCCCCAGGCAGTCATCACCTGGGACGGGTGCATCGAGGAACGCAAGACAGTCGAAACGACCGATTTCGACCCGATCCCGATCGGCGCCAAGGATTTGGACATCGATCTCGTGCCTGACAGCGATGAGACGCGCTGGGGGCCGGCGCTGCCCCAGTTGATCTTCACTCGGCGCCAAACCAGCAACGGCATCAACTATAGCAGGCCCCCCTCCGACTGGCCCTCAGTGGGGTGGGAGCGGCCCCCGAGCTGGAACCGCTCTTCGCAGAATGACACAACCACCGACTATACCAGCGGCATGTATTATGCCTGCCCGACGCCGGCCAAGAAGCTGCAGGCGTGGCCGTCGGCCTCGGATTTCGGCAACTATGTCGACAGCCTGAGGCCGGACGGCGCGACTTATCACGACATCGGCATCATCTGGGGTGCGCGCCTGATGTCGCCGACAGGAATCTTCAAGAGCGAGAACGCGACCACGCCCAAGGGCGCCGAAATCGAGCGGCACATGATCTTCATGACCGATGGCGACACCAATGCCAACGATTTCGACTATGCCGCCTATGGCCTGCCCTATTTCGACGACCGCCAAACCGACGATTATCCGACCGCGAACCAGCTTAACGAGCAGGTGAACCTGCGCTTCCTCGCCGTCTGCAATTGGGTCCGCAACAAGAACATCACTCTGTGGGTGATCAACTTCGGCGAAGGCCAAGCCCAAGCGACTCAGGATCGACTAAGGCAATGCGCATCGACAGGTCGCTATTTCTCGGCAGCCAATTCAGCAGCGTTGCAGCAGACCTTCAAATCGATCGCCGACCAGATCTCGCAGCTGAGGCTCACCAAATGAGCTTCGTCCGCAATCTCACGCGCCTCCGCAGAGACACACGCGGTGCGACTATCATCGAGTTCGCGATGGTGTCGCCCGTGATGTGCCTGCTGATCGTCGGCGGACTGGACATCGCGCACACGCTCTACGTGGGCGCCGTGCTGCAGGGTGCGGTGCAGAAGGCGAGCCGCGACGCGACGCTCGAGAGCGGGCTCGACACCACCGTCCAGGCCAGGCTCGATCACTCCGTGCGCAACCAGGTCGAGGCGCTGGCGGGCAACGCGACGATCACGATCAAGCGCAATTATTTCAGTGACTTCAAGGATGCCGCCGCAAACCAGTTCGAGCCGTTCACCGACACCAACGGCAACGGCACGTGCGACGGACCGGCGGGCTCCACGCCAGGCGAACCCTATGAGGATACCAACAACAACCAGCGGTGGGATCGAACCGGCGGCAACGAAGGCCAGGGCGGTGCGCAGGACGCAGTCGCCTACACCGTGACCATGTCCTACCCGCGCCTATTTTCGGTCTACGGGTTCATCGGCGGATCGGACACCACCAGCGTCAGCGCGACCACGATCCTGCGCAACCAGCCCTATGCCGACCAGGCCGTTGCCCAGGTGAGGAACTGCACATGACCGGCGCGCTTCGCCGCCTCGGCGCTCTCTCGCGCGCGCTTGGTCGGGATACGAGCGGGCTCGCGCTGCTCGAATTCGCCTTCTCGATGCCGATCCTGCTCACGCTCAGCCTCACCGGCGGGGAGCTGGCCAATTATGTCGTGACGCGGATGCGCGTCAGCCAGGTGGCGCTCCACGTCGCCGACAATGCCGCACGCATCGGCCGCGGAAGCCAGCTCGAGTCCAAGAAGATCGACGAGGCCCAGATCAACGATCTGCTGACAGGCGCCGACCTCCAGGCCGGCGAGCTGGACCTGTTCACCAACGGGCGCGTGATCATCTCCAGCTTCGAGGCGGATCCAGCCCACGCGGGCAAGTTCAGGATCCGTTGGCAGCGCTGCAAGGGCAGCAAGACCAACTGGGCTTCTAGTTATGGAAACGTCGGAGACGACAATCTCGACGGGATTGGCCCCACCAATCAGCGTGTGGATGCCATCGAACAAGGCGTCACCATGTTCGTGGAGATTCGGTACGAATATCAGCCGATAGTCAGCGCCTCGCTGGCGCCGAGCATCGAGATCAAGGAATTCGCCTCGATGATGGTCCGCGACCGGCGCGACACCAGCGATGGCACCGGCCACCCCGACGGCGTCTACGAAGTCAACGGCGTCACGCCCGCGACCTGCTGATAAAGGCGCCCCTCTCCCGCGCGGAAGAGAGGCGCCGAACGCATCAGCCCTTGTAGGTGACCTTCTTGACCGCCGCGACCACGCGCGCGGCATCGACCAGCGCGAGCTTCTCGAGGTTCGCGGCATAGGGCAGCGGCACGTCTTCGTTGGTGACGCGCAGCACCGGTGCGTCGAGGTCGTCGAAGCCCTGCTCCATCGCCACCGCGACGATCTCGGACGAGATCGAGCAGACCGGCCAGCCTTCTTCGACCACGACCATGCGGTTGGTCTTCTTGAGGCTCTGGAGCACCGTGCCGGTGTCGAGCGGACGCAGCGTACGCAGGTCGATCACCTCGGCGTCGATCCCCTCGCCCGCCAGCGTCTCAGCCGCCTCTAGCGCGACGCCAACGCCGATCGAATAGGAGACGATCGTCACGTCCTTGCCCTCGCGAACGATCCGCGCCTTGCCGATCGGCAGGACGTAATCGTCAAGCTTGGGCACGTCGAAGGTTCGGCCGTACATCAGCTCGTTCTCAAGGAAGACCACCGGGTCCTCGCTGCGGATCGCCGCCTTGAGCAGGCCCTTGGCATCGGCCGCGTCATAAGGCGCGATCACGATCAGGCCGGGCACGCTGGCGTACCACGGGCCGTAGTTCTGCGAGTGCTGCGCCCCGACGCGGCTCGCGGCGCCGTTCGGCCCGCGGAACACGATCGGACAGCGCATCTGGCCGCCGGACATGTAGTTGGTCTTCGCGGCCGAATTGATGATGTGGTCGATCGCCTGCATCGCGAAGTTGAACGTCATGAACTCGACGATCGGCTTCAGCCCGCCCATCGCCGCACCCGTGCCGATGCCGGCAAAGCCGTATTCAGTGATCGGGGTGTCGATCACACGGCGGTCTCCGAACTCGTCGAGCAGGCCCTGGGTCACCTTGTAGGCGCCCTGGTACTCGGCGACTTCCTCGCCCATCACGAAGATGCGCTCGTCCTTGCGCATCTCCTCGGCCATGGCGTCGCGCAGTGCCTCGCGAACCGTGGTCTTGACCATCTCGGTGCCCGCGGGAATCGCCGGATCGGCGACGGTCGCCGCCTTGTCGCTGGCGAGCTGCTTGGTGCCGCTGTCGGCCTTCTTGGGGCCGCCGTCCTCGCCCGCTTCGGACTCGGCCGCCTTCTGCTCCTGCGCAGGCGCTTCGGCCTTGGGAGCCTCGGCTGCCGCCGGTGCCGGAGCGGCGGATGCGTCCTCGCCTTCGCCCGCGATCATCGCGATTACGGTGCCGACCTTCACATTGTCGGTACCCTCGGCGACCAGGATCTTGCTGATCGTGCCTTCGTCCACCGCCTCGAATTCCATCGTCGCCTTGTCGGTCTCGATCTCGGCGAGGATGTCGCCCGACTTCACCGTATCGCCTTCCTTGACGAGCCACTTGGCGAGCGTGCCCTCTTCCATGGTGGGCGACAGCGCCGGCATCTTGAGTTCGATCGCCATCTCAATAGGTCTCCACCAGCACGTCGGTGTACAGTTCTGCGGGGTCGGGTTCAGGGGTCTGCTCGGCGAAATCGGCGGATTCGTTGACCACCTTGCGGATCTCCGCCTCCAGCGGCTTGAGGTCCTCCTCCTTCATTCCGAGCGCTTCCAGCTCGCGCTTCACCGCCTCGATCGGGTCGGACTTGTCGCGCACCGACTGGACCTCCTCACGGCTACGATACTTGGCCGGATCGGACATCGAGTGGCCGCGATAGCGATAGGTCTTCATCTCGAGGATGATCGGTCCCTTGCCCGCGCGGACCCAGGCCAAAGCCTCCTCGGCGGCACCGCGGCAGGCGAGCACGTCCATGCCGTCGACCTGGATGCCCGGGATGCGGAAGCTCTCGCCACGCTTGTAGAGCTGATCCTCGGCCGACGAGCGGTTGACGCTGGTGCCCATGGCGTACTGGTTGTTCTCGATCACATAGATGATCGGGAGCTTCCACAGCTCGGCCATGTTGAACGATTCGTAGACCTGGCCCTGGTTCGCGGCGCCGTCGCCGAAATAGGCCATGGCGACGCCGCCGTCGCCATTATACTTGTGCGCGAACGCGAGGCCGGTGCCGAGCGACACCTGTGCGCCGACGATGCCGTGGCCGCCGTAGAACTTCTTCTCGGTCGAGAACATGTGCATCGAGCCGCCCTTGCCGCGGCTGATGCCGGCGGCACGCCCGGTGAGCTCGGCCATGATCACCTTGGGGTCGATGCCGTATGCGAGCATGTGGCCGTGGTCGCGATAGCCGGTGATCACCGAGTCTTTCTCGCCGTCGAGCGCCGACTGGAGACCCACCGCAACGGCTTCCTGGCCGATGTAGAGGTGGCAGAAGCCGCCGATGAAGCCGAGGCCATAGAGCTGCCCCGCCTTCTCCTCGAAGCGGCGGATGAGCAGCATCTGCTTGTAGAATTCGAGCAGCTCCTCCTTGGAGGCATTGTACCGCTGCGGTTCGTTGGGGCGCTCGCGGTTCGATGCCGCGGGTGCGGGGGACGCTTTACGTGCCGGTGCTTTGGCCACAGGAAATCCTCATGCCCGGGGAAGGTCAGTGCGGGCGCCTATAGGCGGGTTTTTGGCCCGGACGCAACGTCAACGCGCGTCTTCGCGCCAGGTTGGGCCCGACAGCAGGATTCCAGGCGGGTTTGCGGGGGTCTGGATGGTCCCGGCGGGATGCCGCAGGAATGTCAGAAGCGGAAGAATACCCCCAGGAAGGCGGCAATTCCGATCATGATCACTGCGAGCGAGATGATGTAGGTCGACGTCTGGGGTGATTTGGCGCCCGGCGCGATCGGCTTGAGTTCGTCGCTGTGCATAGAGACCATCGCAAAATGGAATTGCGACGTGAACACGATCAGCGAGACCACCCCTGCGCCGATCAGCAGCAACCCGAAATCGCGCGGCAGATTGCCGCGCCCCGCCAACAGCCCCATCCCATCGTGGCCTGCCAGCTTCTCGAAGAACTGCGCCACCGTGAAGCCGAAGCCGATCAGCGAGACGGCAGTGCGCACTGCCGCCATTTGCGTCCGCTGGAATGCCATGGTGGTACGCAGCCAGGCGAAATGGTTGCCGATGCTAGGCTCGACCGTGTACGAGGGTGCTTCGTCCGCCATGGCGGGTGGGTTAGCCGCCCCGCGGCCCACGGCGAATTCGGACTTACCCGCAATCCGCGCCTCGAAAAGCCCGAGACCTACTTGAGCGGGATGATCACTTCGTCGGGACGCGCGACGTTGAGTTGCTTGCGCACCAGCTCCTCGACCATGTCGGGGTCGGCGCCGCGCTTGGGATCGAGCAGGTCGACGCGATTCTTGAGCTCCGCGCGCTTCTTGTCGAGCGCCGCGTATTCGACGTGCTTAGCCGCGAGCTCCTTCTGGAACTCGCGCGCCGCCACGATCCCCGTGGGCCCGAGCACGGCGTTGTAGCCGAAAAAGCCCATGGCGATCAGCACCGCGGCCGGAAGGCCGGCGCGGCGAAGCAGGGTACGAACGGGCGAAGTGCGCGGCATGGGGTTGACTCTTCGCGCAACGCGAGTCGCGAATCAACCCCGCACTTGCCCGAATCGTTACTTCAGCACGGATTTTCCAGCATAAATCGCCGAATCACCCAGCTCTTCCTCGATCCGGATGAGCTGGTTGTACTTCGCGAGCCGATCCGAGCGCGAAAGGCTGCCCGTCTTGATCTGCCCGCAATTGGTGGCGACCGCGAGATCGGCGATCGTCGCGTCCTCGGTCTCGCCCGAGCGGTGCGACATCACCGCGGTGTAGGACGCGCGCTGCGCAAGGCTCACTGCCTCCAGCGTCTCGGTCAGCGTGCCGATCTGGTTGACCTTCACCAGCAGCGAGTTGGCATAGCCGCCCTCGATGCCGCGCGCGAGGCGCTTGGGGTTGGTCACGAACAGATCGTCGCCCACCAGCTGGACCTTGCCGCCGAGCTGGTCGGTCAGCGCCTTCCAGCCGTCCCAATCGTCCTCGGCCATGCCGTCCTCGATCGAGAAGATCGGGTATTTGGCGACCAGGTCCGCGAGGAAGGCAGCGTTCTCGGCGGAAGAGAAGGTCTTGCCCTCGCCCACCATCTTGTACGCGCCGTCCTTGTAATATTCGGTCGCCGCGCAATCGAGTGCGAGCATCACATCGTCACCCGGCGTGTAGCCCGCCGCCTCGATCGACGACATGATGAAGTCGAGCGCTTCGGTGGTCGAAGCGATGTTGGGTGCGAACCCGCCTTCGTCGCCCACCGCGGTGGCTAGGCCCTTCTCGTGCAGCTTCTTCTTGAGCGTGTGGAAGATCTCCGATCCGCAGCGCACCGCCTCCACGATGTTCTCGGCGCCCACCGGCACGATCATGAATTCCTGAAAGTCGATCGGATTGTCGGCATGCTCGCCACCGTTGATGATGTTCATCATCGGCACCGGCAGAACATGCGCGCCCACTCCACCCACATAGCGGTAGAGCGGCAGCCCGCGCGCGTCGGCGGCCGCCTTGGCCGCGGCCAGGCTCACGCCCAGGATCGCGTTGGCGCCCAGCCGCCCCTTGTTCTCGGTGCCGTCGAGCTCGATCATCGCGCGGTCGAGATCGGCCTGGTCCTCGGCTTCGAGTCCGAGCACTTCCTCGGCGATCTCGCCGTTGACGGCTTCAACCGCCGCCTCGACCCCCTTGCCGAACCAGCGCGACTTGTCGCCGTCGCGCTTCTCCACCGCTTCGTGCGCGCCGGTCGAAGCGCCGGAGGGAACCGCGGCGCGACCGAAACTGCCGTCCTCGAGCATCACGTCCACTTCCACCGTGGGGTTGCCGCGGCTGTCGAGGATCTGGCGGGCGTGAATGTCGATGATTGCGGTCACGTAATGGTCTCCCTAACTAGGGTGTCGGATTGCTCCAGGGTGCGCGCGAGCCTCTAGCCAGTCGCGCGCGCCCGGGCAACGGCGGAGGATGGAACCGGGGCCTGTGGCCTTGGTTCTTTCCCCGACACAGTGGAAAGGGCTCTCGGCATGGCTGACGGAAACAAATCGGCGAATACGGGCGGCACGCAGACGTCCGGCGAACAAGTGACGTTCGATGCCGATCCCAAGCTGGAGGCGGACACCGGCGGAGTGGGTACCGGAACGATCAATTTCGACGCAGCCGAAGAGATCACCGAGCCCAAGCGTCGCGCGACGCAGACGATCAAGGACGAAGCTGCCAAGCTCGGTAGTCAGGCTGCCGATCGCGCCCGGGCTTTCGCCGGCGAGAACAAGGAACGTGCGAGCGGCGCGCTCGACGAAGTCGCGCGCCTGATGCGCAGCGCCGCTGACGACGTAGATACGAGGCTGGGTGCGGAATATGGCAAATACGCCCGCTCCGCCGCCGACGGGATCGCAGGCTTCGCCGATAATCTGCGCGGCAAGGAGGTCGACGAACTGTTCGACCAGGCATCCGACCTCGTCCGCAAGAGCCCGGCCATCGCCGTGGGCACCGCCGCAGCGGTGGGCTTCGTGCTGGCGCGACTGATCAAGTCGGGGATCGATTCGGCGTCCGATAGCGCCGATGCCAAGCCCGGCACCGGCTCTTCCGCCGCCTGATCGGGATCACGGGGGTGGGACAACCGGGGACCGAGGAGGAAAGCGTCGGCGAGCTGATCGGCCGGCTGGTCGAGGACGGCAAGGGCTTTGCACGGGCCGAGATCGGCTATTACCGCGCACTCGCCGCGGATAAGCTCGACCAGGCAAGGAGCGGATTGATCCTGGCCGGACTGGCGCTGCTGCTCGCGGTAGCCGCGGCGATTGCGTTGGTGGTGGGGCTCGTGTTTGCGCTCGCTACCCTGGTCGGCCCCGGCTGGGCGACGCTGATCGTTGTCGCAGCGACGCTGGCCATCGCGGGCCTGCTCGGTTGGCTCGCCCTTCGCCACTTCCGCCGCATGACTGGGGCCGAACAATGAGCGCCCCTCCCCGCCTCCCTCGCGCCGAAGCAGAAGTGCAGGCGGCGCGCGCCCGACTGTTCGGAACGCTGGGTGAAGTGCAGCAGCGCCTGAAACCTTCGAACATCGCACAGGATGCAGTCGAGACCGCGGCCCAGAGCGTCGCCTCGGTCGCCCGTAAGGGGGCAGAGACGGTGCGGACACGCCCTTGGGCAGTGGCGGCGCTGGCGGGAACGATCGGGCTCGTGATGGCGCGCGGCTGGATCGTCGATGCCGTGCGCCGCCGCCGGAGCGACGATGCAACCCCCGCCCCAACCGCGGGTTTGAACAGCAAGCTAGGCAAGCCCGCGAGACGCGCGAAGAAAGGATGATAGGATGAGCAACGGTAACGGCGGTGCGGCCGCGAACCAGAACGGCGGCTCGACTCGCGACAAGGTGCGGGGGGCTGTGGGCGACATAGGCGACAATCCGGTTGCGCTGGTCGCGGGCGGAGTCGCGCTGGGCGTGCTGATCGGGATGCTGATTCCGCGAGCAGCCAAGGAACGAGAGCTGCTCGATCCGGTCGGCCGCAAGCTGGCGGACCGGGCATCGTCGGTGGCGAAAGCCGCCAAGGAGGCCGGCAAGCAGGAGATCGATGCACTGCTTCCCGGCAAGGACGCGACCAAGGAGCGCGTCTCGGCGCTGTTCGGCAGCGTCGTCAATGCCGCAAAGGACGCCGCACGAAGCTGAGCCCGCTCCCGCGAAGGACGCGATACGGCATAGTTCGGGGTTGAGCCGGCAGCGGGCCTGCCGTTAAGGGCAGCCGCAACGGTTCTTCCCAGGAGTAGACATGAGCAAGCTGCATCTCGTCTTCGGCGGCCGCGTCAGCGACCCCCAGACGCTCGATTTCCAGGACCCGTCGAAGCTCGACGTGGTTGGCATCTATCCCGATTACGCCAGCGCCGAAAAAGCGTGGCGCGCCGCCGCGCAGCGCACCGTCGACGATGCCGAGATGAAATATGTGGTGGTCCACCTCCACCGCCTGCTGGAGCCCGAGCTGGGCTGACGGCCGGTTGGATCTCCCTTCCCTGCGGAAGGGAGCCTATCGGAAGCTAAGCGCTTCGCCAGTTCCAACGCAGCAGCGGCTTGGCGAGCAGCAGGCCGGCGATGAAGCCGCCGATGTGCGCCGCCGCCGCAACGGCAATCCCCGCGCCCAGAAAGGCATAGGCGACCATCAGGTTGATGAGCGTCCAGGCCAGCGCGAGCCACAGCACATGGATCGCCTGCGCCGGGATCGGCCCGATCGCCTTCGCGCGCGAGCGACCGAACAGCAGCGAATAGGCGCCCACCACGGCCGAGGCCGCACCGCTGGCGCCGACCATCGGCATCACCGACTGCGGATCAGGAAGCCATTGCGCGAAGGCCGCGGCATAGGCGCCCGCGACATAGAGCACGAGAATGCCGGCGCGGCCCACCGCACGCTCCGCCTGCTGGCCGGTGAAGCCCAGCATCACCAGATTCATCGCCAGGTGCAGAACGCCGGCGTGGACCAGCGTGCAGGAAAGCGGCGTCAGCCACACGGGCACCGCCGCGAAATCGGTGGGGACGCCGCTCGCCCGCGCCGGGATGAACCCTGCGCGCATGCTTGCGTCGTACAGACCATAGCCGAAGGTGACGGCAAGGCTGACCGCCGCCGTCATCAGCACCAGTACGGCAGTCGCCGAGAGTCGGCGCATCTCAGGCCTCAGATGAATTCGATCCGCGAGACCAGATAATAGCGGTCGCCCGCCGGCACCGAGACTTCGACCTCGTCGTCGACCTTGCGGCCGATCAGGGCGCGCCCGAGCGGCGAATTGTACGAGATGCGCCCCTTGTTCGCATCCGCCTCGGTCTGGCCCACGATCTGGTACTTGATCGGCTTCTCGTCCTCATCGAGCAGCGTCACGGTCGCGCCGAACACGATCTTGTCGCCCGAAAGGTCCTTCGGGTCGATGATCTGCGCGCGCGAGAGCTTGTCCTCGATGTCCGCGATCGACGCTTCGATCTGGCCCTGGCGCTCCTTGGCGGCGTGATATTCGGCGTTCTCCGAAAGATCGCCGTGCGCGCGGGCTTCCTCGATCGCATCCACGATCTGCGGGCGCTCGGCTTTCAGCGCTTTGAGCTGCTCGTTGAGCTTCTCATAGCCTTCCTGCAGCATCGGCATCTTTTCGACCGTCGCCATAACTCAGTCGTCCTTCGTAAACGCCCCCGAGATCAGCCGTCCCACATTCGAGACGCCCGCACATTAACACCGATTGGGGAGATCAATTGTGCGAATGCGAATTGTAAGGTCGCACCGGGCAAGTTTCAAGCGGCTCGGGAGGGCGATCGACCGCCCTCCCCAGTGTCAGCGCTCCGCGTAGAAAGCCTGGAGCGGCTTCACGTCGAGCGCACGCGAGCCCAGTGCCTCGATCGCCTGCGCCGCGGCGATGCTCGCCTGGGCGGTGGTGAAATAGGGGATCTTGAGCCCCAGGGCCGAGCGGCGGATGTCCGACGAGTCCTTGAGCGACTGCCAGCCCTCGGTGGTGTTGAAGATGATCGCCACCTCGCCGTCGACGATCTTGTCCACGATGTGCGGCCGCCCCTGCGCCACCTTGTTGACGCGCTCGACGGTGAGTCCCTGCTCCGCCAGATAGTCGGCAGTGCCGCCGGTCGCGACGATCGAGAAGCCCATCTGAGCCATCAGCTTCACGCCCGGCAGGATGATCGGCTTGTCGGTGCCCTTGACGCTCACGAACAGCGTGCCCGAGCTCGGCAGCGTCACTCCCGCCCCCATCTGCGCCTTGGCGAAGGACGTAGCGAAATCGCTATCGATTCCCATTACTTCGCCTGTGCTCTTCATTTCTGGCGAGAGCACCGGATCGACCCCGGGGAAGCGATTGAACGGAAACACCGCTTCCTTGACCGCGATATAGTCGATGTCGCGGTCGATCTTGGGCAGGTCCCTGAGCTTCTCGCCCGCCATCACGCGGCTCGCGATCTTGGCGATGGGCGCGCCGATCGCCTTGGCGACGAAGGGCACCGTCCGCGAGGCGCGCGGGTTGACCTCGATCAGATAGACGATGCCGTCCTTGACCGCGAACTGGATGTTCATCAGCCCCTTGACCTTGAGCGCGCGCGCCAGCGCGTGCGTCTGGCGCTCGATCTCGGCGATGATCTCCGCCGGCAGGCTGTAGGGCGGGATCGAGCAGGCGCTGTCGCCCGAATGAACCCCCGCCTCCTCGATGTGCTGGAGCACGCCGGCCACCACCACATCGTCGCCGTCGGCGATCGCATCGACGTCGACTTCGATTGCGTCGCGCAGATACTGGTCGATCAGCACCGGCGAGTCGCCGGACACCTGCACCGCAGTCTGGATATAGTCGTCGAGCTGCTGGACGGTATCGACGATCTCCATCGCCCGCCCGCCGAGCACGTAGCTCGGGCGCATCAGCACCGGGAAGCCGATCCGCTCGGCCGCCGCCACCGCCTCGTCGCGGCTGCGCGCGAGGCCGTTGGCCGGCTGCTTGAGATCGAGCTTCGCCACCAGCGCGGCGAAGCGCTCGCGGTCCTCGGCCAGGTCGATCGCGTCGGGCGAGGTGCCCAGGATCGGAATCCCCGCGTCCTCGAGCGCCTTCGCCAAGTTGAGCGGGGTCTGCCCGCCGAACTGGACGATCACGCCCACCAGCTCGCCCTTCTGCTGCTCGACATGCAGGATCTCGAGCACGTCCTCGGCGGTCAGCGGCTCGAAATAGAGCCGGTCGCTGGTGTCATAATCGGTGCTCACCGTCTCCGGGTTGCAGTTGACCATGATCGTCTCATAGCCCGCGTCGGCCAGCGCGAAGCAGGCGTGGCAGCAGCAATAGTCGAACTCGATCCCCTGCCCGATCCGGTTGGGCCCGCCACCCAGGATCACGATCTTGCGCCGGCCGCTCGGCTGGCTTTCGTCCTCCGGCTCACCGAAACTCGGCGCCTCATAGGTCGAATACATGTACGGCGTCTTGGCTTCGAACTCGGCCGCGCAGGTGTCGATCCGCTTGAACACCGGCCGCACGCCCAGCCGGTGCCGGTGCCTGCGCACCTCGGCCTCGGTGATGCCGCCGGTCATCGCCTTCGCGACGTCGTGGATCAGCCCCGACCCGCGCGCGATCGGGCGCTCCATCACCTTGTTGAGATTGGCCGATTTGAGCGCGAGATAGGCGAGCCGCTTGTCCGAGAAGCCCATCGCCTTCAGCCGCCGCATCCCCGCGGCGTCCTGCGGCAGGCCTCGGCTGCACACCTGCTCCTCGGCGTCGATGATCTCGCGGATACGCTCGATGAACCAGGGGTCGTACTGGGCGACCGCGCAGACCTCGGCAACGGTGAAACCCTCGCGCAGCGCCTGAGCCGCGATCAGCAGCCGGTCGGGCGAGCGCACCGCGAGCGCAGCCTCGATCTCCGCGCGCGGGGCACCAGCGAGCTTGTCGACCTGATTGAAGCCCGAAAGCCCCGTCTCGAGTCCGCGCAGCGCCTTCTGCATCGATTCGTGGATCGAGCGGCCGATCGCCATCACTTCGCCCACGGACTTCATCGCGGTGCCGAGCGTGGCTTCGGCTCCCTTGAACTTCTCGAACGCGAAGCGGGGAATCTTGGTAACGACATAGTCGATCGTCGGCTCGAAGCTCGCGGGCGTCGCACCGGTGATGTCGTTGGTGATCTCGTCGAGCGTATAGCCCACCGCCAGCTTGGCCGCGACCTTGGCGATCGGGAAGCCCGTCGCCTTGGACGCGAGCGCCGACGAGCGGCTCACGCGCGGGTTCATCTCGATCACGATCAGGCGGCCATCCTTCGGGTTGACCGCGAACTGCACGTTCGAACCACCTGTTTCGACGCCGATTTCCCGGAGTACCGCGATCGATGCGTTGCGCATGATCTGGTATTCCTTGTCGGTCAGCGTCAGCGCGGGCGCGACGGTGATCGAATCGCCGGTGTGCGTGCCCATCGCATCGACATTCTCGATCGAGCAGATGATGATGCAGTTGTCCGCGCGGTCGCGGACGACTTCCATCTCATATTCCTTCCAGCCGAGCAGCGATTCCTCGATCAGCACTTCGTTGGTCGGCGACAGGTCGAGCCCGTTGCGGACGATGCTCAGGAATTCCTCGCGGTTGTAGGCGATGCCGCCGCCGGTGCCGCCCAGGGTGAAGCTCGGGCGGATAATGGCCGGCAGCCCCACCTTGTCGAGCGCCGCGAGCGCATCGGCCTCGCTGTGTGCGATCGCCGAGCGCGCGCTTTCCAGCCCGATCTTGTCCATCGCCGCCTTGAACTTCTGGCGGTCCTCGGCCTTGTCGATCGCCTCGGCATTGGCGCCGATCATCGTCACGCCGAACTTCTCGAGCGTGCCGTCCTGCGCGAGCGCAAGCGCGGTGTTGAGCGCGGTCTGCCCCCCCATCGTCGGCAGCACCGCGTCGGGGCGCTCCTTCTCGATGATCTTGGCGACGATCGCGGGGGTGATCGGCTCGACATAGGTCGCGTCGGCCAGCTCGGGATCGGTCATGATCGTCGCCGGGTTCGAATTGACCAGGACGATGCGATAGCCCTCTTCCTTGAGCGCCTTGATCGCCTGCGTGCCCGAATAATCGAACTCGCATGCCTGACCGATGACGATCGGGCCGGCGCCGATGACGAGGATGGAGGAGATGTCGGTGCGTTTGGGCATCTATGCCTTCTGATAAGCTAGGTAAGCCACTATCAAAGCGGCGATGGAAACGACGAAGGAAAGAGCGGATAGCGAGAGCGTCGAGATCTTTTGAAACTTGTCTGAAGCTAGGCGGTCCGAAACGGAAGGCGGTCGTCTTGCGCGCTTAATTTCAGCCACGCGCAATAAGCCCCGCCCATTGATCGCAAACGACACCCGACCAGGTTGCGTTGCGTCTCGTATGGTCCGCCCATACTTCAGGTCCTCAAGTCTTTTGATTGTATGACGAACCCAATCAGGGCTGACATTCGGATCAATCTCTCGGCACACATCATTGATGACCACCATCCGGGCGCGCTCGCCAGTCTTTGTGGTGTCCGCCCTCAGCAACACCGAATCAAAGAAGTGATCAAAATCACCCATTTGGCCGCATCATCCCCACGAACCGCTCGAACAGGTACAGGCTGTCCTGCGGCCCCGGGCTGGCCTCGGGGTGGTATTGCACTGCGAACACGGGCTTGTCGGTCAGCTCGAAACCGCAGTTCGATCCGTCGAACAGCGACACATGCGTCTCACGCGCGTTCGCGGGCAGCGTCTCGCTCAGCACTGCGAAGCCGTGGTTCATGCTGGTGATCTCGACGCGTGCGTCCTCCAGCCGCTTGACCGGGTGGTTGGCGCCGCGGTGCCCCTGGAACATCTTGCTCGTCTGCGCGCCCACCGCGAGCGCGAGCAGCTGGTGGCCCAGGCAGATGCCGAACACCGGCTTGCCGCTGTCGATCATCTGCCGGATCACCGGCACGGCATATTCGGCGGTCGCGGCGGGATCGCCGGGGCCGTTGGAGAGGAAGAAGCCGTCGGGAGCGAACGACATCGCCTGCTCGAACGTCGCCGTCGCCGGCAGCACCGTCACATCGGCGCCCGCGCGGACGAGGTTGCGGAAGATGTTGCGCTTCGAACCATAGTCGATCGCCACGACGTGCGGGCGGCCTTCGCCGGGCACGCTGGTGTCGTAGCCCGCGCCCAGCCGCCATACGCCGTCTTTCCAGCCGAAGTGCGTCTCGCAGCTAACCGTGATCGCCAGGTCCATGCCCTCGAGCCCGGGCCATTCCTGCGCCATCTTGAGCAGCAGGGGCACGTCGAACTTGCCGTCCTTCGAATGCGCGATCACGCCGTTGGGCGCGCCGCCCAGCCGGATGCGCCGCGTGAGCGCCCGCGTGTCCACCCCCGCAAGGCCGACGCGCTCGTGTTTCTTCATCCATGCATCAAGGTGCTCGGCCGCGCGGAAGTTGCTCGGCTCGGTCACGTCCTCGCGCACGATCATGCCCAGCGCATGCGGGTCCTCGGCCTCCACGTCATCCGGATTGGCGCCGACGTTGCCGATGTGCGGGAAAGTGAAGTTGATGATCTGCCCGGCGAAGCTCGGGTCGGTCATGATCTCCTGATAGCCGGTCATCGCGGTGTGGAAGCACACTTCGCCCACTGCCTGCCCCTCGGCGCCGAATCCCCTTCCCCACACCACATCTCCCGATGCGAGCACCAATACGCCGGTGGCTCCTTCAGGCACGGTGGGCACGCGCGGGGGTTTGGCTTCGGCCATTTAAGGGTGGCGCTCCAATAGAGGTTGCTGCGATGTCGCTAAGTGGTGGCGGCTAGACCCCTGTCCGCCCCGCGTCAACCGGTTCCCCGATGCCGCGGCATCGGCTAGGGCTGATCGCTTTCCGATTATCGAGAGAGACCATGATTCGCGATTCGATCAAGGCCGCGCAGATCGAGGCCATGAAGGCCGGCGACAAGACCACCCGGGCAGCCATCGGCCTGATCCAGAGCGCGATCAAGAACCGCGACATCGAGGAGCGCACCAAGGCACAGCCGACCGAGGACGATGCGCTGGTCGTCGACGTGCTCCAGAAGATGGTCAAGCAACGCCGCGAATCGATCGAGATGTACATGAAGGGCGGCCGCCAGGAGCTCGCCGACGCCGAGGCGGCCGAAGTCGCGGTGATCGAGCGCTTCCTGCCCCAGCAGATGAGCGAGGAAGAGACCAGGGCCGCGATCGAGGCGATCAAGGCCGAGCTCGGCGCCAGTGGCATGAAGGACATGGGCCGCGTGATGGCCGAATTGAAGGCGCGCCACGCGACCACGCTCGACATGAGCAAGGCCAGCGGATTGGTGAAGGCGGCGCTTTCATGAGCTCTGACACCCTGCCTCCCCTCCCGCTTGCGGGAGGGGATTGAGGGGTGGGCGCCCGCTCTCCACGAGAAAATCCGGGCGGGAAAAATCCCTCGAATCCCGCGCATTTCCGGCTGGACAGACCAACCGCACGCGCACGTGCTCTACGCAATGAGCCGACTGCTGCAGAAGCGCTTCTCTGGTCGAAGCTTCGCAGATCGCAGCTCGCCGGCTTGAAGGTCACCCGGCAGCTCCCGGTTGCGGGCTATTTCGGCGATTTCGGCTGCCGCAGCGTCCGGCTGATTGTTGAACTCGACGGCAGTCAGCACATAGAAACCGCAGAGGCTGACGCAGAACGAACGCGCCGAATCCAAGCAGAGGGTTACCGCGTAATCCGCTTCTGGAACAATGATCTGACCTCGAACCTGGACGGGGTGCTTCAGGCGATCCTCGACGCCGCCTTGTCCAGTGGTGAGCGGGCGCCCACCCCCCAGCCCCCTCCCGCAAGCGGGAGGGGGAGCGCAGGCGGCGGCGCCACCCCATGACCCTCACTCCCCAATTCCTCGACGAGCTCCGCGCCCGCACCCTGCTCTCCGGCCTCGTCGCCAAGAGCGTGAAGCTCCAGCGTGCCGGCCGCGAATTCCGCGCTTGCTGCCCGTTCCACAATGAGAAGACGCCGAGCTTCTACGTCAACGACGACAAGGGCTTCTATCACTGCTTCGGCTGCGGTGCGCATGGGGACGCGATCCGCTGGCTGACGGATCAGCAGGGCCTCCCCTTCATCGATGCGGTCAAGGAGCTCGCCCAGGCCGCCGGCATGGAGATGCCCGAGCAGGACCGCCGCGCCGCCGAGAAGGCCGAGCGTGCCAAGGGGCTGCACGAAGCGATGGCGGACGCAGCGAGCTGGTTCACCGAGCGGCTGAACGGGATCGAGGGCGCCGGGGCGCGCGCCGTGCTCAAGAAGCGCGGAATCCCGGAAGAGACCGCCCGCGCCTTCGGCCTCGGCTTCGCCCCCGACTCGCGCGGCAAGCTCAAGGAAGCGCTCAGGGCCTATGGCGACGCCATGCTCGTCGAAGCGGGCCTGCTCATCGCCGTGGACGACAAGGAGCCCTACGACAGGTTCCGTGGCCGGCTGATGATCCCGATCCGCGACGCCCGCGGGCGGACGATCGCGTTCGGGGGCCGCATCATCGGCGACGGCGAGCCCAAATATCTCAATTCGCCCGAGACTCCGCTCTTCGACAAGGGCCGCACCCTATACAACCTCGATCGCGCCCAGGCCGCCGCGCGCAAGACCGGGCGGATCATCGCGGTCGAGGGCTATATGGACGTGATCGCACTCGCCCAGGCCGGGTTTGGCGAAGCAGTCGCGCCCTTGGGCACGGCGCTCACCGAAGCCCAGCTCGAACGGCTGTGGCGGATGGCCGACGTTCCCCTGCTCTGCTTCGACGGCGATTCGGCGGGACAGAAGGCCGCGCTGCGCGCCGCGCACCGTGCCCTACCCTTGCTCCAGCCCGGCCGCAGCCTCGCCTTCGTCACGCTTCCCGACGGGCTCGATCCCGACGACCTTGTCCGAAGCAAGGGCGCCGCGGCGTTCGAGGCGCTGCTCAAGGCGCCCCAGCCGCTCGTCGACCGGCTATGGCAGGCCGAGATCGCCGCCGAGCCGCTCGATACCCCCGAGCAGCGCGCCGGGCTCAAGCGCCGGCTGGGGGCGATGGCCGAGAGCATCGGCGACGCCAATGTCCGCCACGAATATCTGGCGGAGTTCCGCGCCCGCACCGACGCGCATTTCGGACGCGGGCCGCGCAGCTTCGAGGGAAGGCCACAGCGCGGCGCCCCTGCAGCGCGGGGCAAGCGCGATCGCCGCGGCATCTGGCAGCCGCCCGAACCGCCGCCATCGGCGATCGCGCGCAGCCTCGGCAGCGTCGGACTCGACCCCGTGCTTGCCAAGGCAGTGCTCGCCGGGCTGATCCGCCACCCCGCCGAGATCGCCCGCCACATGGAAGTGCTGGGGTCGCTGCGCAGCGCCTCGGGCGCGCTCGGCAAGCTGTTCGAGGCCGTGATCGCCGTCGCGATCGAGGACCGGCAGCTTGATAGCGGCAAAGTGCTTACCATATTGGCGCAATCTGGATTCGATCAGGTAGCAGGCGACCTCCTCAGGGCCGATACGCTTCCCTTCTCCTTCACTCGGCCGCGCGCCGATGCGGAGCGGGCATGCGAGGACCTTGGCGAGGCGATAGCGGTGATGGTGGCGCAGCCGGCGGTAGACGCGGCGCTCGCCGAGGCCACCCGGTGGGCTGATGTCGACGATGCGGCTTTTGCTCGGCAACAGGCGTTGTTGCAGCAACGCCGCGCGCTCGATCAGCGCCTTGCGAATCTGATGCTTGCGGATGAGGACGATTTCGAGGAATAGGGCGGCGTATAATAGCCGCCATTGGATTTTCGAGGGATTTGATGGCCAAGGCGAACATGGCGGACGTCACCGAAACGAACGAGGCGGGTGACGCGCCGCTGATCGACCTCAACGAGGGCACGATCAAGAAGCTCATCGCGCGAGCGAAGAAGCGCGGCTACATCACCGTCGACCAGCTCAACGAGATGCTCCCGCAGGACCAGATGTCCTCCGAGCAGATCGAGGACATCATGTCCGCGATCAACGACATGGGCATCAATGTCGTCGAGAATGAGGACGCGGGCGAGGACGCCGAACCCGAGGACGAGGTCGAGGAAGTCGATGCGTCCGACAGCCAGGACGATTCCGCTCCCGCCTTCGAAGCCGCCAAGAAGAAGGAAACGGTCGACCGCACCGACGATCCGGTGCGCATGTACCTGCGCGAGATGGGCGCCGTCGAGCTGCTCAGCCGCGAGGGCGAGATCGCCATCGCCAAGCGCATCGAGGCCGGCCGAGACACGATGATCCTCGGCCTCTGCGAGTCCCCGATCACCTTCAACGCGATCATCGGCTGGTCCAACGCGCTCAACGAAGGCACGATGCAGCTGCGCGAGATCCTCGATCTCGACGCGATGCTTTCCAAGGGCCCCTCGGCCGAGCAGGTCGAAGGCGCCGAGGACGACGATTCGGGCGAGATCAGCGAGAAGACCGCGGGCGCCAGCTTCAAGGAAGAGGAAGAGCCCGAGGAAGTCGCCGAGGACGAGGACGAGGATTCGATGACCGAGCGCCGCGCCCCGCGGATCTCGGACGACGAGGAGGAGGACAACACCCTCAGCCTCGCGCAGATGGAGGAGACGCTCAAGCCGCAGGCGCTCGAGAAGTTCGCCAACATCACCTCGATCTACAAGAAATTCTCCAAGACCCAGCAGCAGCGGCTCGACGCGATGGCGGCGGGCGGCGAGCTGCCTGCGGCCGAGGAGAAGAAGTACCAGAAGCTGCGCGAGGAACTCACCGCCGAGGTCGAGAGCGTCCAGTTCCACCAGGCCAAGATCGAGTATCTCGTCGACCAGCTCTATGCGTTCAACCGGCGCCTCACTGCACTCGGCGGCCAGATGCTGCGCCTCGCCGAGCGTCACAAGGTTTCGCGCAAGGATTTCCTCGACCGCTACGTCGACAATGAGCTCGACGAGCAGTGGCTCCAGTCGGTCGCGGGGCTCGACAAGAAGTGGAAGGCCTTCGCCGAAGCCGAGGCGGGCGCGGTCGACCGCATCCGCACCGAGATCGCCGAGATCAGCCAGCAGACCGGCATGGCGCTGGGCGAGTTCCGCCGCATCGTCAACATGGTCCAGAAGGGCGAGCGCGAGGCGCGCATCGCCAAGAAGGAGATGGTCGAGGCCAACCTGCGCCTCGTGATCTCGATCGCCAAGAAATACACCAACCGCGGGCTGCAGTTCCTCGATCTGATCCAGGAAGGCAACATCGGCCTGATGAAGGCGGTCGACAAGTTCGAGTATCGCCGCGGCTACAAGTTCAGCACCTATGCCACCTGGTGGATCCGACAGGCGATCACCCGCTCGATCGCCGATCAGGCGCGCACGATCCGCATCCCGGTCCACATGATCGAGACGATCAACAAGCTGGTGCGCACCAGCCGCCAGTTCCTCCACGAGCAGGGCCGCGAACCCACGCCCGAGGAAATGGCCGAGCGCCTGTCGATGCCGCTCGAGAAGGTGCGCAAGGTGATGAAGATCGCCAAGGAGCCGATCTCCCTCGAAACGCCGATCGGCGACGAGGAGGACAGCCACCTGGGCGACTTCATCGAGGACAAGAACGCAGTGATCCCGGTCGACGCCGCGATCCAGGCGAACCTCAAGGAAACGGTCACCCGCGTCCTTGCTAGCCTCACTCCGCGCGAGGAGCGCGTGCTGCGCATGCGCTTCGGCATCGGCATGAACACCGATCATACGCTGGAAGAGGTCGGCCAGCAGTTCTCGGTCACCCGCGAACGCATCCGCCAGATCGAGGCCAAGGCGCTGAGGAAGCTCAAGCACCCGAGCCGCAGCCGCAAAATGCGGTCGTTCCTCGATCAGTGACATTTTTTTGACGGGACCGGGAACCTCCCGGGCCCCCATCCGTTAATGCTGTTCCAGAGGACGTAAAAATCTTTTGGACATGAAGCACTTCAAGAGATTGAAGCGACTTTCAGGAGCCCCGACGTCTTCGACGCCGGGGCTTTCTGCTCATTGGGCGGAGGGCGCAGCGAAGGCACAGGCCGCGGCACCGCCACGCAGAAGAAACTCGACCGGGTTGACTTCGGCAAGTGAGGAATCTCCCTCAGGCCGCCTGAGCGACCGGTCCGCTCGGCCCCGGCCGGCCGGACGCGGTGACATTACGGAGCGCCGCGATGCAGCGCGCGCGGGTCTGGGGAACGCTCGTGCGGGCTCAGGCGCCCCTCCAATCGCGGCGGTGGGACTGACCAGCAGACCGGATGCGATGCGCCCTCCGGCCGAACCCGTACGCGCGTACCCGCACTCACATTTCGTAGTGCAGATAGCGCTCGCCGAAGTCGCCTATTTCGGCCAGGCGCTCCCAATCGAGCACCGTCAACTTGGCCGCCGACAGATTCACCAGCCCCTCCCTGCGCAGCGCCTGGAGCGTGCGGTTGGTATGCACCGAGGTGAGCCCGGTAGCGTCGGCGAGCTGCTCCTGCGTGAAGGGGAAATCGCACGCTGGCTCGGTGCACACGCCCGAGGCTCGCAGACGTACGATCAGCTCGCACAGCAGGTGCGCAATGCGCGCCTTGGCGTCTCGCCGCCCGACGTTGACCACCCACTCGCGAAAGATCGACCCGTCGACCAGCGTATCCAGCCATAGCGCCACGGCGACCTGCGGGCGTGCGGCGATCAGGTGCATCAGCCCGGCTTTGGGTATCAACACGACCTCGGTCCGCGCCAGGCTCTGCACATTATGGTCGGCGATCGGCAGAAGCGCGTTCTGCAGGTCGACGAACTCGCCGGGTATGTGGATCGAGAGGATCTGGCGCGCGCCGTTGCTCACCAGCTTCTGGCGATAGGCAAAGCCGCTGAGGAGCAGGTGGCAATTCGCGGTCGGCTCGCCTTCGCGGACCAGATAGGCGTCCCGATTGAACGTCCTGCGCGTGTGCGGCAAAGCCAGTATCGCCCTGCGGTCGTCATCCGCCAGTGCGACGCGCCGCTCCGATCTATGCACAAGCGGAGCGAGAATGGACGAAGGATTCAACGAAGCGTCCCGTCAGGAGGGAGCGCGTGAGGTAGCCGCGGCCCGGCCCTTCTTTCCTCACCAACGCCAGCCGCATGAGGGGCTTCCAGCTTCCGGACGAGAAACCCGAGCGGATGTTCGTCGATCGCAGTCATTTCAGTCTCCCGCAGCTTGGGCGGGAGCACGAAACCTCTCTCAGTCGCCAACGCCCGAACGGTTAGTCGGCTGGCGATATCGCCATCATAACATTCGCCGACCAAGAAAGCCAAATTTGGATCAAGTTTCTCAGCACACACATGGATTTGATCGTCGCCTTGATAGGATCGGCTGTCGCGGGCGAAGGCGAACCCAAGATCCCTGCCGCCGGAGGATCGGATCGCCGAACCCACGTTGCGCGAAAATCGGGTTTGGCGCAGGCTGCGGATTCGGGGACGGCACCAGCCGGGTGCGCCAATGCAGACCTTTCTCGCCGCTTGGGACAGGTGCTGATGGTGCTCGCCGGGCGCGTCGACCCGAACCGATCGGAAAACGGCCGAAACGCCAGCAACTGGAGCTGTTCAACGCATGAGATTCTTCCTTCTCCCGATGCTGGCGCTGCTCGCCGCCGCCCCTGCCCCCGCACCCACTGCAACCCCGCAGACCAAGTGGGAGCGCATCTTCGACGGCCGGACGCTCGCCGGCTGGACGCCCAAGATCACCGGCCGCGCCGTGGGCGAGGATCCGCTGAAAATGTTCACCGTGCAGAACGGCGCAATCCGCGTCTCGCACGCCAATTATCAGAAGTTCGAAGGCGAGTTCGGCCATCTCTTCTGGAAAGCGCCGCTCGGGGCCTATCGCCTCCGCTTCGAATACCGGCTGTTCGGCGAATCGCTGCCCGGCATCAAGCCGTGGCAGGCCAGCAACTCGGGGCTGATGCTCCATGCGCAGGCGCCGGAGACGATGCAGCGCGATCAGGCTTTTCCAGTGAGTCTGGAGATGCAGCTGCTGGGCATTCCGCGCCCGACGCAGGAACCGAGCGGCAATCTCTGCACCCCCGGCACCACCGTCGTGATCGACGGCAAGCGCGATCCGCGTCACTGCATCCTTTCCTCCTCGCCTTTGCTCCCGGTCGGCCGCTGGACGAGGGCCGAGGTGGAGGTGCTGCCCAGCGGCGAGATCACGCACTTCATCGATGGGCAGCCGGTGCTGCGCTATTCCGCACCCGAACTCGATCCCGAGGACAAGGATGCGCAGCCGCTGATCGCCGCAGCAGGGGGCAAGCTGCAGCTACGCCGGGGCTACATCGCGCTGCAGAGCGAGGGCCATCAGATCGAGTTTCGCAAGATCGAGCTGCAGCGGCTCGATTGACCGGCGAGCTCGCCGGAAAGGAGGGCTCGGTGCGCGGCCACAGTGCGCCGAGTCGTCCACAGTAAATTCCGCATCAACCATGTCTTTACTTGGTTCGGTATACCCCGGTGCGGCAAGAATGCGCATCGACCGCTAGGCCGTCACAGCGCTTTGGGGACTTATGCCGTTTGATTCCGCACAAATCGCCCGATTGGGGGGTAGCTGGGGGGCGATGGGTGCGCTGGCCGACTCGGACGGCAGCGGCAACCACGCCTGGCTCGCAAGCCTGAGCAGCTCGCTCGTGCCGATGCGCGACCTGGCCGACGCGGTTCATTACGTCTGCATGCTCCACGGGCGGCACCCGGGCGCGATCGATCATGCCTTGGGCCAGGCGCGCACGCCGCTCGAGCGCGACTGGATCGAGGCGGCGGCGGAAGCATTCGCCGCCGAGCGCGCGTTCCTCGTCCGGCTCGCCGCCGCGGTGGGGCCGATGCCGAGTACCCCGGGCCAGGCCGAGTGCGAGGCAGTGGCCGCGGCGCAGCGCCACGCGCTCGACATGCTCGCCCAGTCCGATCGCGCAGGCTGCGCGACGGGTGCGGCGGTGGCGGTGGCGCTCGACTGGATCGTGGTCCGCGCGGTGCTCGACGGCACTGCGAACCGGCTGGGCGTCGAGGCGCCGGCCTGCACCCTGCCGCTCGCCGAGGAGACAGTGACCGTGGTCGACACGCTCGCACGCGAAGGTGCGATGGAGCGTGCGATGCTGTTCGGCGCGCAGCAGGTGTTCGCGCAGCACCGCGGACTGTGGGACCTGCTCGAGGCCCGCGCGAGCGCCCGGACCCTCATACTGGCCTGACCCAATCGGGTTGCACCGGGCAACCCTTCTCCCCTATCCCCGCCGCATGCGCTTCGAAGGCACGCAAAGCTATGTCGCGACGGAGGACCTCAAGGTCGCCGTCAACGCCGCGGTCACGCTCCGGCGGCCGCTGCTCGTCAAGGGCGAGCCGGGGACGGGCAAGACCGTCCTCGCCTATGAGATCGCGCACGCGCTGGGCGCGCCGCTGATCGAGTGGAACGTCAAGTCGACCACCAAGGCGCACCAGGGGCTCTACGAATATGACGCGGTGGCGCGGCTGCGCGACGGGCAGCTCGGCGACCCGCGGGTGCACGAGATCTCCAACTATATCCGCCGCGGCAAGCTGTGGGAGGCATTCACCTCGCCGCAGCTGCCGGTGCTGCTGATCGACGAGATCGACAAGGCGGACATCGAATTCCCCAACGACCTCCTCCAGGAGCTCGATCGGATGGAGTTCCATGTCTACGAGACCGGCGAGACGGTTCGCGCGGCCGAGCGCCCGATCGTCGTCATCACCTCGAACAACGAGAAGGAGCTTCCCGACGCCTTTCTGCGCCGCTGCTTCTTCCACTGGATCGCCTTTCCGAACCGCGAGACGATGCAGGCGATCGTCGACGTCCACTTCCCGGGCATCCAGAAGCTGCTGGTCTCGAAGGCGATGGACATCTTCTACGACATCCGCGAAGTCCCGGGGCTCAAGAAGAAGCCGAGCACGAGCGAGCTGCTCGACTGGCTCAAGCTGCTCCTCCACGAGGACATGCCGCTCGACGTGCTCCAGTCGCGCGACCCGGCCAAGGCGATCCCCCCGCTCCATGGCGCGCTGCTCAAGAACGAGGCGGACGTGATGCTGTTCGAGCGGCTCGCCTTCATGGCGCGGCGCCAGACCAAGGGGGTCTAGATGACCGGGCGCTATTTCGACGAATGGCAGGTGGGCGACAGAATCGCGCACGCGCTGCGACGCACGGTCACCGAGACCGACAATCTGATCTTCTCCACCCTCACCCACAACACCCAGCCGCTCCACATCGATGCCGAGGCGGCGCGCGCGAGCGAGTTCGGCCAGATCCTGGTCAACGGCACCTTCACCTTCAGCCTGATGGTGGGGATCACCGTGGGAGACACCACCGCGGGAACGCTCGTCGCCAATCTCGGCTACGACAAGCTGGTGATGCCCAAGCCGGTTTTCATCGGCGACACGCTGCGTGCCGAGAGCGAAGTGACGGAGGTCCGCCCGTCCAGGTCACGGCCCGGACAGGGAATCGTGACCTGGCGGCACAGCATGCACAACCAGCGCGACGAGCTGGTGTGCGAATGCCTGCGCTCGGCGCTGCTCAGGGGCCGGCCAGACTAGAGTCGTTTTCAGCTTCGCTGAATCGGCACCGTTTCAGCTCTGCGGGAACAGACTATGCGTCCGGCTCGGGGAACACCGCCGCCCAGTCGCGCGACATGCTGACGACGACGAAGCCGAGCTCTCCGGCCCGGTCGAGCGCTCCGGCGAGCGGGCTCAGCCGGAATTCGCGGTCATAGGCGAACTCGCGGTCGGCGTCGTCGTGGTGGAGCAGCAGCGCCAGCCGCGGGCCCGGGCCGGTGTTGGCGTAGCGCATCATCGCCAGATCGCCGTCCGAGTTCCCGAACGCCAGTATGGGGCGCCGGCCGATGTGCAGGGCGATATTCTCCACTTTCACTTCGCGATCGTCGAAAGTGCCGAGCTCGGCGAGCTTGACGAGCTCGATCCGCCCGCCCTCCTCCGCCACCCGCGTGCGGACGCTCGATCCCACCACCTGATCGCGCGGCACGCCGTAGCGCTCCTCGGAGAAGGCGCGGATCAGGTCGATGCCACCGCCCGAGACGATGAACGTCTTGAAGCCGTTCGCGCGCAGATAGGCGAGCAGTTCGACCTGCGGCCGATAGATCAGATCGGTGAAACGCCGCCCCAGCTTCGGGTTCTTCCCGTGCGCCAGCCAATCGCGCGCATGGGCGTCGAACGCATCCTCGGTCATGCCCGCATGGACGGCGGCGGCGACTTCGAACAGCCCGCGCTTGCCGAGGTCCTTGATCGTGTCGAGATCGTGCTCGTAATAGGCTTTGAACGGCTGGCGTTTCTTCAGCGTCGGATCCTGCGCGACCAGCGCTTCCAGCCGCTCGCGGCCGAAGTAGAATTGGGTCTGCAGCGGCTGCTCGCACCAGAGCGTTCCGTCATTGTCGAAGGTTGCCACGCGATCTTCGGGGCGGACGAAATCGGCCCCGCCCGCCTCGCAGACCCTGCGCACAAAATCGACGATCGCGGCCTTGGCCTCGCCGTCGCGCCAGGCGGGAAGCGGATCTTGCATGGGTCGTCCTCTGAAGAGTCGCCCGACAATTTGGAGTCACGGGGGGCGCCTGTGGATCGGGGGGAACCCTGTCGCAGGCGGGGGCGAGCCCGGGGTTTGCGGAAAGCTGACCGTCAGGATCAGCTCACCACGACTCAGACCGGCATCGCGCGCCGCACCTATGCCGCCCGGCGGCCGCGCGGCTCTGGGTTGGAGAACTCCATCTCCTCGTCGATGCCGCCGAACCTGAGCGCGAGCACGTCGCGCGTATAGTTCTGGTGGAGGCGCCACGGCTTGCGGCTCCCCTGGCGCGGGAACTGCTCCATCGCACGCCGGACGTAGCCCGAGGTGAAATCGAGAAAGGGAAGCGCCTCGACCGGCGCCCGCAGCCGCGGCGTCACCTGGCGCATCCCGCGCTTCTTCATCGCGTTCAGCAGCCGCGTGACATAGCCGGCGGTGAGGTCGGCCTTCAGCGTCCAGCTCGCGTTGGTATAGCCGAACGAGATCGCCAGATTGGGCACGTCCGAGAACATCATGCCCTTGTAGGTCATCTGCTCGGACCATTTGATCGTGCGCCCATCGACGGTCACCGGGATGCCGCTCATCAGCTGGAGCTCGAGGCCGGTTGCGGTGACCACCAGATCGGCCTCGAGCTCCCTGCCCGAGGACAGGCGGATGCCGGTTTCGGTGAAGCGCTCGATCGTGTCGGTGACGACATCGGCGCGCCCCGCGCGGATCGCCGCGAACAGGTCTGCGTCGGGGACGAGGCAGAGCCGCTGGTCCCACGGATTGTAGCGCGGGGTGAAGTGCGTGCCCACGTCATAGTCCGGGCCCAGTTCCTGGCGGACCATGTCGACGATCCGCTCCTTCGCCTTCTCCGGATGCTTGCGCGCGATCCGGTAGAAATATTGCTGAAGCAGCACGTTCTTCCAGCGCGTGACTGCATAGGCGGCCTTGGACGGCAGCCAGCGGCGGAGCCGGTTGGCGATCGCATCCTCCGAAGGGCGCGCGACGATATAAGTGGGCGAGCGCTGGAGCATCGTGACCTGCGCCGCCTGCTTCGCCAGTTCCGGGACGAGCGTGACCGCAGTCGCGCCGCTGCCGATCACCACAACGCGCTTGCCCGCATAGTCGATATCGTCGGTCCAGAACTGCGGGTGGACGATGCGACCCTTGAAGTCTGCCGCGCCCTCCAGATCGGGGGCATAGCCGCGGGCATAGTCGTAATAGCCGGTGCAGGCGAAAAGGAAGGAGCAGGTGAAGCGCCGTTCCTCGCCGTCCTGTTCGACCAGGAGAGTCCAGCGCGCCTCCTCGCTCGACCAGGCGGCGCTCGTGACCCGGTGGCCGTAGCGGATGCGCCGGTCTATGCCGTGCTCACGCGCCGTGTCCTCCAGATAGCGCAGGATCGAAGGGCCATCGGCGATCGCCTTCGCATCGGTCCACGGGCGGAAGGAGAAGCCGAGCGTGTACATGTCCGAATCCGATCGGATGCCCGGATAGCGGAACAGGTCCCAGGTGCCGCCGAGCCGATCGCGGCTTTCGAGGATCACATAGGAACGATCCGGGCTGTTCGCCTGGAGGTGATAGCCTGCGCCGATTCCCGACAGGCCTGCGCCCACCACCACCACGTCGAAATGCTCGCCCATCAGCCTCTCCGCCCTATGCTTACAGCAATGTAAGTAGGCGCAGCGGCGTGCGTCAACCGCTCCGATTCCCGGTGAAGCCATCCATCCGCCCGTTCGCCCTGAGCCTGTCGAAGGGCGGCCCTCCTCTCGGCGATCACGCGAGGGATACGCCCTTCGAAAGGCTCAGGGCGAACGGTTCCGATCGGGAGGGGGAGCGCCAGAACTCAGTAATCGCGCGAATAGCGCAGGCTGACGCTCGATCCTGCGAACGAACCGGTCTGCGAGAGCAGGCTGAGCGTGCGCGAGAGCGCGATCTCCAGCTGGGTGGCGGTGAAGCCGCGCGCGTCGGTGATGATCTCTATGTAGATGTCGTCGGTGATGTATTTGCCCGCCGCGAGCGAGGTGCCGCGCCCGGTGGTGTCGTCGGCGCCCAGGATGCGCAGCCGGTCGATCCCCGTCGCCGACTTGAGCTGGCCGAGCGGGTTGAGCCCGCCGCCCGATGCGCTCAGCGAATTGACCGCGGCGGCGAGTTGGATCGCCTCGGTCGCCGAAAGATTGGTCACGTCGGTGCCGAAGAAGAGCCGCGCCAGCACTTCCTCCTGCGGCAGCGCGGGAGTCGAGGTGAAGGCGATCTGTGGATGCTGGGCGGTGCCGCTGACGTTGAGGATCGCCGTAACGCCTTCCGCCGTGGTGTTCGCCGAGATGTTGACGGTCGGGTTGAACATCTCCGCGCCCTGGAAGCTGATGTCGCCGCGGGTGATCTCGAAACGGCGGCCGGCAAAGCTGTAGGTGCCGCGCACGATCTGGAGATTACCGCGAATCTCGGGCGCGGAGGTGGTGCCGCGCACGAACACGCGCGCGCTCCATTCGGATTCGAGCCCCATGCCCGAGACGTAGATCTGATTGTCCGCAACCAGTCGCACGTTGAGATCGAACTCGGTCGCCGGACGAACGGGCTGCCTCGGGCGCGGATTGGCCGCGGCCGCCTCTACTTCGCTGCGGCGCCGGATTCCCGTCAGCTCGGGCACTTCGGCCGCACCCTGGCGGATGATCTCGTAGCGCGCCTCGGGAATGGTCAGCCGCCCTTCGATCCGCTGCACCTGGTTGTTCTTGGTGAGCGTGAGGCGGCCGGTGGCCGTGGCGCCCAGCGCCTCGCCCCGGGCGAGCTCGGCATTTTCGAGATCGACGGCGATGTTCATGGGATAGTTGTTCGCGGCGGAAAGGCCGATCCGGCCCTGTGCCTTCAGCGTCCCCTCCCCGGCCTGCGCGGTCAGCTGATCGAGCACCAGCTCGTCATCGTCGAAACGCCCGTCGAGCTTCATGTTGGTGAGGCGGGTGCCGTAGGTCTCGTTGCTGTAGACGAGCCGCTCGCCGCGGACGACGCCGGCGAGCTGGGGCTGCTGGAGCCTGCCCGAGAAATCGGCTGCGATGCCCAACGGCCCGTCGAGATGATGCCCGGTCATGCCCGCCAGCGAGAAGGGCACCGCGGCCGGCCCGTTGTAGCGGATGCCGCCGGAAAGGGGCGCGGCGAACAGCCGCTCGGTCCAGGTGCCCGCCGCTGGCCCCAGCGGGCGGAGCGTCGCGACCAGGCGCCCGACGGTGGTGGTGCCGCGCTTGATGATCGCGCGCGCATCGCCGCCATCGGGAAGCAGCTTGCCGACGAAGCTGATGTCCACCGGCGTCGAGACCATGGCGAGGCTGGAGCGGGTGAACTGGTCGATCTCCAGCCGCACGTCGGCGCTGGGGAAGGCGTCAGGATCGGGCTGGGCGAAATCGAAGCTGCCGGTGACCGTGCCGTCGACGCCCAGGCCGGGAACGAAGCCGTTGACGACCGCGAGTTCCAGCTTGTCGAGCCGTGCCTGGAGCACGGTGCCGTCGCCGTAGCTGCCGGCGAGCCGGACGGTGCCGCGGTCGAAGTCGACGCGTGTGGGGAACAGCCGGTAGCTGCCGTCGTCGACCGCGATGCGCGCGGGCGTGGCGGTGCGGAAGCCGATGCCGCTCGCGTTGCCCTGGATCGCCGCGAGCCACTGGTCGGGCGCGAGTTGTGCGTTGACGCCGATGGCGAACGGCACGCCGGTCGAACCGTTCGCGACCAGCTGCGCGGTGCCCGAGCCGCCCTGGTAATTGACCTTGGCGCGCGCCGTCTTGAGCACGAATTCGCCCCGGCGCATGTTGGCGATCTGCGCGTCGGCGACGATCTGCGGCGCATCGGCGAGGACGACGCTGGCGGAGACGAGCGCGCGGCCGATCGTGAACTCGGCGTTGCCCGGGATCGTCGCGTTGCTGGCAGTAGCGCGCAGGTCGGCGCGCTGGAACTTGCCCTGCGCCGAGAGATCGGCGGTGCCCGCTACGCCCGAACCCTGGAACTGCACCTGGCCCGAAAAGGGGCCCGCGGCGGTCTGCTGGACGCGCCCGGTGATGTCCATTCCGGCGAAGCGCGCCGCTTCGATGTCGACTACCATTCGGGCGCCGGTGCGCACCAGCACGTTCGCGCTGAACGGCTCGTAATCGGTGCCGCCGGTGGCGCTCACCGCATAGGCCGATCCGCGCCCGCGCACCCGCGCTTCCAGGTTGACCAGCCCCACGCCGAGCCCCGGCCGCTCGGCGCGAAGCAGCACTTGCGGCGCATTCATCGTACCGGTGATCCGCGCAGTCAGCGGACCATAGACGGTAGAGACCGCATCGGCGTCTATCAGGATGGGTCCCGCGGGATCGTAGCGCCCCGATCCTCTCAGGATGCGGAACTGCGGGGCGCGCATGCGGATGTCGGCCACGTCGATCACGCCGGTGGGACCCAGTGTCACGCGGGCCGAGGCAGTGGCGTTGCCGCCCAGGAAGTCGCGCACCGCGGTGTTGGTGAGACGCCGCGTCTCGGCCGCTACCCGGCCGCGGATGCCCCAGCCGCCGCCGCGCGGTGCGTAGAGCTCGGCATCGGTGCTGAGGTTGACCACGCCGACGCCGTTGATCGCATAGTCGTTGATCCGCCCCTTGAGCGCGCCGGTGTAGCGCCCCTCGCTCATGTCGGCGGCGACGATCGCGGTGGCATCCACACGGTCCGAGCGAAGGCGCAGGTTGTCCGAGAGGATCTGGTCGCCCGAGATCGCGAGATCGCCGTCGACGGTGAGGTTGGTCACGAGCCCGCCGGCTGCGGCATTGAGCCCGGAAACACGCGCCGCGCGGGCGCGGACGGGAATCAGGATGCGGTCGGCATCGACGCGCGCCTGCCCCTCGGCATAGAGCTGCTCGGCGACCGTCTCGCTGAAGCCGAGCGCGGCTGCGGTAAGCTTGTAGTCGACCACCGGCGTCGCGAACGGGCCATTGAGCGCGATCGCAGCGCGCACCGAGCGGCCGTTGAGGTTGGGCGCGATCGCGCCGGGGGTGAGCAGCATCCCCTCGGCCCGCAGGTTGTTGAACCGGTTGCGCGCGAGATCGAGCCCGCCCTGCATCTCCACGGACAGGGCGCGCGAGCGCAGATGGAGCTGGCCGGTGGCCGCGCGATCCTTCCACACCGCATCGAGCGCGACGTCGAGCCGCGGCGAGGCGAGCCGCTCGACCGGCCCCTTCATGTACAGCCCCGGGTTGGTAGGCCCACGCACCTGGAAGCGGCCGTTGTTCGCCGTCACCGCCAGATTCGCCAGCTCGCCCCCGCCCAGCGTGGCGACCGCGCCCCCCTTCCAGCTCGCCCAGCTCCCCTGCCCGCCCAGCGCGAACGTAAGCGGCGTCTCGATCCCGGCGAGCCCCGCCACCAGTCCGTTCGCGGGCGCGTCGAGCCGCATGTCGATGTCCAGCCGGTTCGCCTCCGGCACGGCGTCGAGCTTGAGCGCGAGCCTGTCCCCGCCCGCGACGCCGGGCGCAGTGATCGTCGCTGCATTTGCGACGAGCTGCGCCCGGCCGCCGACGATGTGCGCCTTGCCGCTCAGCCGCGCGAGGTGCCGCTGGCCCGTCACCGCGGGGGCGACATCGATCCTTGCGATCTCCAGCCGGCCCACGTCGATGTCGATATCCGGCAGCAGCGGCGCGTTGGGATCGCCCGATGGCTTGAGCGCGGGGAGCCGCAGGATGCGCACCTCGGGGCTGGTGAGGCTGCGCACGTCGACATGGTTGCGCACGAACTTGAACGGCCGCCAGTCGACCGCGATCTCGGGCGAGGTAGCGAACACGCCCTTGGCGTCGCGCACCTCCACGTCGTGGAGCACCATCGCACCGTAGAGCGAGCCTTCGATCCGCCCGACGCGAAAGTTGAGCCCCGAGGCAAGCTCGAACCTGTTGAGCTGATCAACGACGAAGCGGCGGCCGGGATCGGTGTTGATGCCGACTACCAGCAGCCCGAGCAGCAGCACGATCGCGCTGAGCACGATCGCCCCCCATTTGACGATCCGCTGCCACAGCGGCGCGCGCACCACCACGTGCTCCTCGGGCACGGTGGTCGCCTCCGGAGGCGGTTCGGTCGCCATCAGAACGCCTGCCCTATCGAAATGTAGAGCGCGACTTTGGATTCGTTCGGCCGCCGGTTGATCGGCGTCGCCACGTCGACGCGCACCGGGCCGAAATTGGTGTAGAAGCGCCCGCCGATGCCCACGCCGAAACGCAGGTCCTCCAGCGTGGGATAGATGCCTTCATAGACCTGCCCCGCATCGATGAAGGGCACGATCCCGAAGTTGCCGAACCGATAGCGCGCCTCCAGCGCGAACTCGTTGAGCGCGCGCCCGCCCACGGGCCGGTCGTCCGGCGAGCGCGGCCCGAGCTCCTGATAGCCGAAGCCCCGCACCGATCCGCCGCCGCCGGCATAGTAGCGCCGTGAAGGCGGCAGGTCGTTGCGCGCAATTCCCGGTATCGAGCCGGCCCTGGCGCGCCCCGCGATCACGATGCTGCTCGTCACCGGGTAATATGCGGTACCTTCGAGCATCAGCCGGGCATAGGGGCGCGCCGCTCCGCGCACCGAGGTCTCCGGGCTCACGTTCGCCTTCAGGCGGAAGCCGCGCGTGGGATTGAGCAGATCGTCCGAGGTGTCATAGCCGACGAAGGTGGGCAACGCCGCGATCAGCCAGGTGCCGCGATCGCGCTCGTTGGTGTCGTAGTTCCAGCGGTCCTCGTTCGAACCCACCAGCTCGCCGCCGTAATAATAGGTCCAGCGCTTCTGCCAGATCGGCGTCGAATCGCGTGACCAGCGCGCCGACAGCGAACCCGTATAGGATTCATAGGCGGCATAATCCTGGTGGTTGATCGATGCGCTGGCCTGGAAGGTCCGGTCGCGTTGCCCGGCGTTCGATCGGCGGAAGGTGCCCGAAATCCCCTGCTCCTGCGTGCCGAGCACGCCGCTGGCGATCAGCGCGCCCTCGGGCGGGAAGAAGTTGCGGTGCGTCCAGCTCGCCTCCAGCCTGATCCCCTGGCCGGTGCTGTAGCCGAGTTCGCCGGCGAGCGTGCGCGGCCGTCCTGCATTCTGGCGGACGAGGAGGTTGACCACTTCGGTTCCGTCCGGATTCGTCTTGCCGGTCTTCACCGGCTCGACCGAGACGGTGGAGAAAAGGCTCGTCGCGATCAGCGCGTCGCGCAGATCGTCCACCATCCGGCTGTCGTAGAGCTCGCCGGGCTCGTAGCGGCGGAAGATGTTGAGGTGATCGATCTCGAACACCGGGCGCCGGCCCTGCGTCACGATCTCCCCGAAGCGCGCGCGCGGCCCCAGCTCGATCGGCAGCGTATAGTCGCCGAAGTGCGTCCGCTCGTCGAGCAGGATGTCCCGGTCGCCGACCTCGATGAAGGGATAGCCCTGCTGCGGCAGGCGCAGCTTCACATTGGCCTCTGCACCCTGGATGCGAACCGCCTCGATCGGATCGCCCGGATTGAGGTTCAGTTCGCGGTCGATCAGCCCAGCGGGAACGGTGGGATCGCTGATGATCCGTACGCTTCCGATCCGGTAGAGCGGGCCCGGCGTGGCCGAGATCGTCGCGCGGACGTTGCCCGAATTGCGCGGATTCTGCTCGATCGTGGAGACCGCGGTGCCGTCGTAATAGCCCAGCGAGTGCATCAGCCGCACCGCAAGCTGCTCGTCCTCGCGCGCCCGCGCCGCGACCATCGCCGCGTTCGCCGCCTTGCCGTCCCCGTCCTCGAGCGCGGATAGGCCGCGGAACTCGTCGTCGAGGCCGATCTTGTCGAGACCCTCGACTGCAGTGGTGTAGCGGATCTGGCCCAGCTTCTCGTCGTCGACGCCTTCGATCGTCACCGTCTCTAGCTTGAAGGTGGAGAGCGGCGGCAGCGGCTGGGCGAATTCGGGCGATTCAGGCGGTGGCGGAGCGAAGCCCTCGTCCACCTGCTCGGTTCCGGGCGCCTGCTCCGCACCCGGGATCGGCTGGACGGTTTGGGGCGCGGGCTGGACCGTTTGGGGCGGGACCGTCTGCGGCTGTCCCGGCTGCTGGAAACCCTCGATCGGCTCGAGCGGCGCGTTGATGTCGTCGCTGAGCTTGGGCAGCCCCGCCTCGAATGCTTCGTCCGAGACGATCGGCTCTTCCTGCTGCGAAGGCGTCTCCTGCTGCGAAGGCGCCGGAGCGGTGGCGGGCGGCGGCGCACCCTGTCCGGGCTTCGGGTCCGCGATCTGCGCAAGCGCGGCGCCCGGCAGGATCGCCGATCCCGCCAGCGCGGCAATCCAGACCGCCTTGACCCCTTTGCCCACGCGCCTCCTCGGGAGCCGCGCTACAACCCCGGCCCTCTCGCCACCGTAACGATCCAGTTCGGCTTTGGCTCCGCAGCCGGACGAATCGCCCATGATTTCAGCGGCTAGCCCCATCCTGCCAAGCTATCCGCCATTCATTGCGGGCACGCAATGAGCGGAAGGTAAATTAAGGTCGATCGATCTTTCAGCCTCCCCTCCCTGCAAGGAAGGGGATCAAGGGGTGGGTAGCTCCAGGCGAGGCTCGATCCCGCGCCTGGAGCGTTTATCGGGTGCAAGTTCGAGTCTTTTGGCGCGCAGACGCGCGCAGCCACTCCCAGCCCCTCCCTGCAAGCAGGGAGGGGGGATCAAGTCGATACATCCTATGCTGCGCGCGCCTTCGCCAGAGCGCGGAATCGGTGCAGCAGCGGCTCGGTATAGCCATTGGGCTGCTCCACGCCCTCGAACACCAGCGCGCGCGCGGCCTGGAAGGCGAGGCTGTCCTGCTCGCGCCCCGCCATCGGCCGGTAGAGCGGATCGCCGGCATTTTGTGCATCGACCTTCACGGCCATGCGGCGCAGCGCGGCATCGACATCGGCTTCGGTCGCCACGCCGTGGAGCAGCCAGTTCGCCATATGCTGCGACGAGATGCGCAGCGTCGCGCGATCCTCCATCAGCCCCACGTCGTGGATGTCGGGCACCTTCGAGCAGCCGACGCCCTGATCGATCCACCGGACGACATAGCCGAGAATCCCCTGCGCATTGTTGTCGAGCTCGCGGGCGATTTCCTCCGGCGTCCAGTTGCGCCCGCGCGCCACCGGGATCGTCAGCAGCGGCGCCAGCCCCGGCACCGGCTCGGCTGCGATCTCCCGCTGGCGCACGAACACGTCGGTCTGGTGATAGTGCAGCGCGTGGAGCGTCGCCGCGGTCGGCGACGGCACCCAGGCGGTGTTGGCTCCCGCCAGGGGGTGCGCAGCCTTTTGCGCGAGCATGTCGGCCATGCGGTCGGGCGCGGCCCACATGCCCTTGCCGATCTGCGCCCGCCCCGAAAGTCCGCAGGCGAGCCCGATCCGCACGTTGCGGTCCTCATAGGCCTGGATCCACGCGCTCGCCTTCATCTCGCCCTTGGGCACCATCGGCCCCGCGCGCATCGACGTGTGGATCTCGTCGCCAGTGCGGTCGAGGAAGCCGGTGTTGATGAATACGATCCGGTCCTTCACCGCGCGGATGCACGCCGCGAGATTGGCCGAGGTGCGCCGCTCCTCGTCCATCACGCCCACCTTGATCGTGTGTCGATCGAGCCCGAGCAGGTCTTCGACAGCGTCGAACAGCCGGTCGGTGAAGCCGCATTCTTCGGGCCCGTGCATCTTGGGCTTGACGATGTAGATCGATCCCGCCCGGCTGTTGCGGTACTTGCCCAGGCCCTTCAGGTCGTAGAGCGCGATCGTGCTGGTGACGATCGCGTCCAGGATGCCCTCGGGCGCCTCGCTCCCCTCGGCCAGCAGCACCGCGGGCGTGGTCATCAGATGGCCGACGTTGCGCACGAACAGCAGCGCGCGACCGGGGAGCGTCACGTCGCTGCTGCCGGGAACCGTGTAGCTGCGATCGGCCTCCAGCCGGCGCGTGAGCATCGTCCCGCCCTTGTCGAAGCGCTCCTCCAGATCGCCGCGCATCAGCCCAAGCCAGTTGGCATAGGCGGAAACCTTGTCCTCGGCGTCGACTGCAGCGACCGAGTCCTCAAGGTCGACGATCGTGGTCAGCGCAGATTCGAGCAGCACGTCGGCGATCCCCGCCGGATCGCTGCGGCCGATCGGATGGCCGCGATCGATCACCACTTCGATGTGCAGGCCGTGATGGCGGAACAGCAGCGATTCGCCTCGATTGCCTATGAACTGGCCGGGATCGGCGAGGGGGAGGTCGCCCGAAGCGAAGTCCCCCCATTGCATGCCCGTCAGCGGCACCGCCTGGTCGAGGAAGGCCTTGGCGCGGGCGATCACCTGCGCCCCACGCTCAGGGTCATAGCCGCGTCCGGCAGGGGCGCTGCCCAATGCATCGGTGCCGTAGAGCGCATCGTACAGGCTTCCCCAGCGGGCGTTGGCCGCGTTGAGCAGGAAGCGCGCGTTGAGCACGGGCACCACGAGCTGCGGCCCGGCCATACGGGCGATCTCGTCATCGACGCCGCTGGTGCCGATGGCGAAGGGAGCGGGCTCGGGGACGAGATAGCCGATCGATTGCAGGAAGCGCTCCTGCTCGCCGGGATCGGCGGCACGCGCGGGATCCTCGGCGCACCAGACGTCGATCTGCGCCTGAAGCGCATCGCGTTTTTGCAGCAGCGCGCGGTTCTCGGGGGCGAAGCGCGCGAAGATGTCGGCCGCACCCGTCCAGAAGTCTCCGGCTTCGATGCCGAGCGCCGGCAGCATCTGCTCCTCGACGAAGCGCGCGAGCACTTCGGCAACCTTCAGACCGGCGCGATCGGTGTAAGCGGGCATGAATACTCCTCCTGGCAAGCGTCGTCATCGCCTGGGGAGGGCTTCCTGCGATTAGTCCAGCCCGGGGGCCGCGATCAACCCCCCGCTTCGAGCGCCCCCGCCGCCGCCTCGATCCGGTCGAGCATCGAACGAAGCTGCGTGCGCTCCTGCGCGCTGAAGCCCTGGAACACGCGGCGTTCGAGATCGAGTGCCTTGGGGGCGACCTGTTCGTAGAGCGTCCGGCCCTCGGCCGAGAGCGTGAGCAGGTGCGAACGCTGGTCGCCCGGGTTGCTCTCGCGCGCGACGAGCCCGCGGTCGGCGAGCGCGATCGCGGCGCGGCTCACGGTCACCTTGTCCATCCGCGTGCGGCCGCACAGCGCCTGCTGGCTCATCGCCCCGTCCTCGGCGAGCACGCACACCAGCCGCCATTCGGGAATGCGGAGGCCGAACAGCGTGCGATACGCCGTCGCCACTGCGTCCGAAACCGCGTTGGACGCGATCGAAAGACGATAGGGCAAAAAATCGTCGAGCTTCAGCGTGGACATCCCCTCACCCTCTCCTTCTCTTCAGCCTTTCGCAAGTGACAACGTTGTACGATTGCAATTTCTGCAATGATACCGGTATCACTTCGCACTTGCAACAAAAGCCGCTGCGACGCAAAAAGGACGGGCCTTTCAGGCATCCTCTCCTAAGACTTTCAAGGCCGTCCCTCCGGGGGCGGCCCTTTTTTTGTCCTTTTGTGCCCGACGCTGCCGTCAATTCGCGGGCTGGGTTACAGTCCAACTCGCCGTATAGTCCGGGTCGACGACTTCCTCTCCTGTCGCCTGCAGGCGATAGATGCCTGCTTCAGCTTCTTGAAACCCTCCAATAAGGGAGGCAGCGTGACGATCTCGCCAGCGCGCTCCCCCTCGAGGCGCAGCGTCACGCCGTCGCCCGGATCGACGGCCATCACCGTGCCGAAAAACTGCTCACGCCGTTCTTCGCCATCTAGGACCCGGTGAGTCAGGCCAACTAGAACTGTCGCTCCGTCGAGCTTGGCGGCGAGCACCTGATCCCAGTCATCCTCACCGGCCACGAGCTCCCAGCGGTCGTCATTCATGCCCTACCCCTTCATCTGTCGCCTGATCGTCGCCTTGGTCGCCTTGCCATAGGGCGGCTTCATCCCCGCGAGCCCCGCGACATCGAACCGCGACTGGTGGAACACGCTCCGCGCGTGGCTGAAGGTGCGGAAGCCTGCCTCGCCGTGGTACGCGCCCATCCCCGAAGCGCCGATGCCGCCGAACGGCAGCTCCTCCTGGCTGACGTGGAAGATCACGTCGTCGAGCGTCACGCCACCCGAAATCGTCCGGTCCAGCACCCGGCGCCGCTCGCCGGCATCGCTCCCGAAATAATAGAGCGCGAGCGGGCGGTCGCGGCGGTTCACTTCGGCGATCGCGTCGTCCACCGCGGCATAGCTGCGCACCGGCAGCACCGGGCCGAATATCTCCTCCTGCATCACCTTCATCTCGTCGGTCGCGCCGCGGACGATGTGGAGCGGGAGTTTCCGGGAATTGGACGCCGCGAAATCCTCGTTTGCCGGATTGACCGCGATCACCTCGGCGCCCTTGGCGCGGGCATCGTCGATCCAGTCGAGCAGCCGCGCGTGGTGCCGGTCGTTGATCACCGCGGTGTAATCGGGATTGGCGAGCAGGCTCGGGTACATCGCCGACGCCGCGCCGACGAGCCCCGCGACCACCTCCGCCTCCTTCTCTTGCGGAACCAGCATGTAATCGGGCGCCAGGCAGATCTGCCCAGCGTTGAGCATCTTGCCCATCGCCACCCGCTCGGTGGCGCGCGCGACGTCGGCCGAGCGGCCGAGGATCACCGGCGATTTGCCGCCGAGCTCGAGCGTCACCGGCGTTAGGTTGTCCGCCGCAGCGTGGAGGATGTGCCTGCCGATCCCCGTGGCACCGGTGAACAGCAGATGGTCGAAGGGCAGTTCGGCAAAAGCCCTCCCCACCTCCGGCCCGCCGCTCACGAACGCGAGCTCCTCAGGGGCGAAATGGCGGGGGCAAAGCTCCTCGAACAGCGCCGCGACCGCAGGCGTATATTCGCTGGTCTTGACCATCGCGCGGTTGCCCGCGGCGAACGCGCCCGCGAGCGGGCTCATCACCAGGTTCACCGGGAAATTCCACGGGGCGATGATCCCCACCAGGCCCTTGGGCTGATACTCCACGCGTGCCCGCGCGCCCAGCAGTCCCAGCGGGAACAGGGTCGGCCTGCGCTCGGCCCTCGCCCAGCGGCCGAGGTTCCGTATCGCATGGTTGAGCGGCGCGACCGATGCGGCGATGTCGGTGATCATCGATTGCTCGCGGCTGCGGTGGCCGAAGTCCTCGCTCAGCGCGTCGCAGAAGCGCGCGGCATTGTCCGCGACCATCGCCGCCGCGCGCCGCAGCCGGTCCTTGCGCATGTCGAGCGACACCGGCAGCTCGGCCATGAACGCCGCGCGCTGCGCCTCCAGTATCTCGCGCATATGCCCTCCCCTTATTGTTCTATCGGGACCAGTATCATGGTTGTGCCGACAGGAACCTCCGGCGTCGAGGCCATTAGGAGCCAGACTCCGAACACCGCGATCGCAAGCAGCGTCCCGAACGGCAGCCGCGCCGAGCCCGAAACACGCCGCCCGGCAACCAGCATCGCCAGCACCACCCCCAGCCCGAGCAGGCACGCCCCCAGCACCACCACCGGCAGGCTCTGCCACCCCAGCCACAGCCCGATGCCCCCGAGCATCTTTGGGTCGCCCCCGCCGAGCCCGTGCTGCCCGCGCAGCGCGCGATAGCCCGCCGCAACCAGCCAGAGCGCACCGAACCCCGCGATACCGCCGATCAGCCGCTCCTCGAGCGAAGGCGGCAACCCAAGCAGCCCGGTCGCCAGCCCCGCCGCTGCCAGGGCTCCCGTCAGCACGTTCGGCAGCCAGAACGCCGCCAGATCCACCGCGGCCAGCGCCAGCAGCAGCCAGCCGAACACTGCCCCGCACGCCCCTTCGATCCCGGGCGCCGCCAGGCCCGCCGCCACGCCGATCGCCCCGCCGACCAGCTCGGTGACCAGATGCGACGCCGCGATCCGCCCCCCGCACCCGCGGCACCGCCCGCGCTGGAGGACATGGCTCAGCACCGGCACCAGCTCGGCCGCGCCCAGCCCCTTGCCGCACGCGTCGCACGCCGATCGCCCACGCAGCGCCGATCGCCCCTCCGGCCAGCGGATCGCCACCGTCGCGATGAAGCTCCCGAAGACAAGCCCCAGCACTCCCAGCAATGCCGGCCAGACCCAGGCCTCAATCGTCATGCCGCGGCGCCCGCTTGCGGATCAGATAGCGGTACACGCCGAAGCAGTTGATCCCGAACAGCACCAGGTTCTGCGTCCACAGCGGTTCGTCGTCGGAGAGGAAGGCACCGGAGATCCAGGCGATGCTCGACGCCACGAACAGCGCGAACCCCCAGCCGGTCACCCGCCGCCCGAGGTCGAGCGACACCATGAACGCCGCGATCATCCCGCTGATCGATGCGGACCATTTGAGGATATCGACCAGCGCCATCTGCATCATCCTTGGATTGGCCGGACGGCTTTTGCAAACCGTCTCCAGCGATACTAGATCGGCCCCAACCAACGAGAGGATCAAACATGTCCGCCGACGATATCGTCATCGTTTCCTACGCCCGCACCCCGATGGGCAGCTTCCAGGGCAGCCTGTCCGATGCCAGCGCCACCGATCTGGGCGCCACCGCGGTGGGCGCCGCGGTCGAGCGCGCGGGATTGAAGGGCGATGCGATCGAGCGGATCTACATGGGCTGCGTCCTCCCCGCCGGGCTCGGCCAGGCTCCTGCGCGCCAGGCCGCGCTCAAGGCCGGGCTCCCGCACCATATCGAGGCGACAACGGTCAACAAGATGTGCGGATCGGGCATGCAGGCCGCGATCATGGCCGCCGACGCGCTCGCCGCGGGCTCGGCCGACCTGATCGTCGCGGGCGGGCTCGAGAGCATGACCAACGCCCCCTATCTGTCGCTGCGCCACCGCGCCGGCGCGCGCATCGGCCACGACGTGCTCAAGGACCATATGTACCTCGACGGGCTCGAGGACGCCTATGAGCCCGGCCGCCTGATGGGCAGCTTCGCCGAGGAGACCGCGCAGGAATATCAGTTCACCCGCGCGGCGCAGGACGATTTCGCGATCGCCAGCCTCGAGCGCGCGCAGAAGGCGCAGCGTACCGGCGCGTTCGATCGCGAGATCGTCCCCGTCGAGGTTCAGGGCCGCAAGGGCGTCACCACCGTCACGCTCGACGAGCAGCCCGCCCGCGGCGACCCCGCCAAGATCCCCACGCTCAAGCCCGCCTTCGCCAAGGACGGGACGATCACCGCCGCCAACGCCTCGTCGATCTCGGACGGCGCCGCCGCGCTGGTGATGACGCGCGCGAGCGTCGCCGAGCGGCTCGGCCTCACGCCGCGCGCCCGCGTCGTCGCGCACGCCGGCCACGCCCACCTGCCCGCGCGCTTCACCACCGCGCCAGTGTTCGCGATGCAGAAGGCGCTGGAGAAGGCCGGCTGGACCACCACCGATGTCGACCTGTTCGAAGTCAACGAAGCTTTCGCCTGCGTTGCGATGATTGCGATGAAGGAGCTGGGGATCGGCCACGACGTGCTCAACATCCATGGCGGCGCCTGCGCGCTGGGCCACCCGGTGGGCGCCAGCGGCGCGCGCATCCTCGCGACGCTGCTTTCGGCGCTCGAGACCACCGGCACCCGCCGCGGCCTCGCCTCGCTGTGCATCGGCGGCGGCGAAGCGACCGCGATGGCGGTGGAGCTGATCGACTGAGGGGCTGAGCAGAGGCGCCGCGACTCTCCCTGTTCTCTCTCCCGCCGGTGGAAGAGGGGCTTTTGGCGACCCCACCAAAATCGCCCTCTTGGTCGATGGCGCTGAGCGGCCTCGTCTATGCCGGGTTGCGGGCATTCGCCCCGACCCAGGTGGCGATAATCGGCGGCGGTGCCGACGGGGATCGCGGTGACATTCGGCTATTGCCCCCTCGCGAGCGAAGGCGAGGGCTGCTTGCCTCATAGTCGGTGGAGCGTCACGCAAGCGGCAATCGCGCTCCGATGAACTCCGCCGCGTTTGAAGCATGGGGATGGCCGCGATTGCATAATATGACGACGACATAGCCTGATCCCGGATAGATCGCGAAATCGGCGTTCACGCCCGGTGCGCTGCCCCGGTGTCCGTAAAAGGCTTCGTTGTTCCGGTTGGCAACGCGCAGGCCGAGCGACCATTGCGCGCTCCCGGCAGCGACCGCAGGAGTCGTGAGCAAGCCGAAACCCACCGGGTCGAGCAATCTACCCCGCTGGAGCGCCGTTGCGAAACGATGCAAATCACCGACAGTCGAATAGCCGCCGCCGGCGGGCAGACCGGGATAATAGGGCAGCGCCTTCAATCCAGTCTGGGCCGCGCCGGTAAGTGGCACGGCGGTGTCCGTCGCCGATGCGACCGCTGAAGTCGCCGTCATGCCGGCGATACGGAAAACCTTGTGCTCCAGATAGCTATGCCAGCTATGCCCCGTTACCTGCTCCAGGATCGCGCCCAGCAGGATGAAGCCGAAATTAGAATAGCCCCAGCGCGAACCCGGCGGGAACAAGGGATCGCGCCGGCCGAACAGCCGGATGAAGTCGGCTGGTCTGCGGAGCTCGGATGCGTGCGCGTCATATTCCTTGCCGAAGAAGTCGCCGGTTCCGCCGGTGTGGGTCAACAGATGCTGTACCGTCACCGTCCGGGCGAGCGAGGTGTCGGGGAAATTGGGCAGGCAAGCGGCGATCGTGTCGGTCAGCCGCAGCCGACCGTCCTGGACGAGCTGCAGCACAGCGACAGCGGTGAACATCTTGCCCGCTGAGCCGATGCAGAACCGCGTATCGGCCGTTACCGCTCGGGTGCTTCCCGCATCCTGTGCGCCACAGGCCTGTCGCAGAAGGACGCGGTCTCCTTTCGCGACGAGCACCGATCCCGAAAACCGGCCGGCGGACGCCTCGCGCTCCAGTTTCTGGCGAAGCGCTTGCAAAGCCTCCTGCTCATCCATGCGCGGAATGACCGAGCCCGGCGGTTCCGATGCACCCAAGAAAGCTAGATCGTCGATTTTTCCTTCGCCGATCGACAGCACGGCCTTCGAAAGACGATCCCAGTTGCGATCACGAAGCCAGGCCGTGATTTCCCGCGGTCCGGTCTGCTCGCTGCGCAAGAACACGAGCCCCCCAGATGCTTCGCGCATCCCCAGATCCTCGTCCAGATACGGAACGAGGTCCGGAATATTCCGCCGGACGAAATCCGGATAGGCGGAGGCATCGGGATCGTTGAAGGCAGCCAACCAACGGTGCAGCCACTCGCCGGGTGTCGATGGCTCTGCGGCGGAAACGCCGCGTGCGGCGGACGCGAATGCCAATCCCCCCAAGACATGGCGTCTAGAGAACATCATGATCGAACCTTCGATTGTTGTTGCCCGATAATAGGTAGGCGCCTACATATCGGTCAATGGAGGATTTGATGAGAGACTATGTCGCCGCCACGGGTGGCGCAGCGCTCGGCGCTCGGTTGCGGCGGTTGAGTGCGGCAATCGATGCCGATGCCCCCCGTGTTTATGCCGAACTCGGAATCAAGTTCGAACAGCGCTGGTTCGGCGTCATCAACCAGCTCGCGATCGGGGGGCCACTGAGCGTCCGCGAGTTGGCGGACCGATTGGGGATCACACATGCTTCGGTTAGTGAGACGCGGCAGTCGCTCCAACGGGCGGGTTTGATCACTTCAACGGCGGATGACAGCGACGCACGACGGCGCGTCTTGGCGCTCTCTGGGTCCGGGCTGGCGCTGGTGACGCAATTACGACCGCTCTGGGAGGCTTTCGACGAAGCGGCGCGAGAGCTCGACCAGGAGGCGGGCGGTGTGACACTGGCACTGGCCCAGCTTGAGGAGGCGTTGAACCGAAGCCCACTTTTTCAACGCATCAAGGTCAAGCTGCACCGGTCGTAAGCGTTCCGAGGAAGCCCGATTATCCGCTGGCAAAGTAGGATTTGTTCTGCTTTCGTTCGTTTATGAGCGAGCAGCTGAGTCCCCCTTCCCCGCGCACTGCAGCGTTGCCGCGGCGTGCCCGCCGTGCGGGTGTCGCTTCGCTGCCGCGTCGGTGGCGCGTAGCTGCCGCTTCGGTGTCGCGTCGCTGTAGCGTGGGTGTCGCTTCGTTGGCGCCTCGCTGACGCTTCCCCGTCGCTTCAGCCGAAAAACACGGAATCGAGTCAAGTAAGTCGGCCGGTCGAGCCAATCTGGCGCAAGACAGGCGGGAGGGCTCCGATCGGCATGAAGCCTGTATCGCAGCCCCGCTGGCCCGGTTGACGCTCGACTCGCAGACCCGCAAACGAGTCAAGCGCGAGTCAACCGCCACCGCGCCGGAATCGACTAGAACCCGCAGAAATTCGCGCTTTTCCTATCCAACCAAAAGGTTGAACGTCACCCCGCCTCCCAACCTTCCGGTTGGCAGTCCGGCACCCGGGTCAATCGATCACTTCGCCCGGCTCGACGCCCCAGATCTGCGCCTGCTGGACATAGCCGCCGCGGCCCTTGACTTCGAACCAGCACCAGCCGGCGGCGCATTTGCTGATCGCGCCCACCACCCCGGGCGCCGCCCGCCAGTTGATCCGGGCGTTCGGCTCGGGCGAGGAGCGCATCTCCGCGATCGCGCCGGCCACATAGCCGGTGCGCTTCACGTCGAGCAGGTTGGAAAGCATCCAGCCCTGGGTGCCGCCGGGGTCCTCCACCTTGCGCCATTCGCCGTAGATGTCGATCACGCGCAGCGGCAGCCCGCGGCGCTGGTAGAGCCAGCTCGCCGGATAGTTGCGCCCCGGCCCGGTGCGCATCCGCGCCTTGTCGGCCTTGATCGAGACATAATAGGGCGGCGTGCGCTGCGCCTGGGCGGGCGGCGCGAACGCCAGCGCCACCGCGACCACCAAAGCTCCGGGCACGATCCAACCCAAGCCGCGCATGTGTCCCCCATTCATTGGGCCCCTCTACCGCGCCGTGGCGGCGGGCATCAACCGTTGACTGGCGCCGCCGCTGCCGCCAATCCGGCTGCCATGGTACAGGCGCCGCGCCCCTCCCGCCCCCGGGTGGCCGTCACGCGCTCGCTGCCCGAGGCAGTCGAGGCGCGAATGGCGGAGCTGTTCGACGCAGTGCTCAGCCGCGACGATGCGGCGATGGACCGCGACGCGCTCGCCGCGGCAATGGCAGACGCGGACGTGTTCGTTCCCACCGTCACCGATCGAATCGATGCCGCGCTGATCGATGCCGCGCCCGATCGGTTGCGGCTGATCGCCAATTACGGCACGGGCGTGGGGCATATCGATCTCCAGGCTGCCCGCGCGCGCGGGATTGTCGTCACCAATACGCCCGGCGTGCTCACCGAGGACACGGCCGACATGGCCATGGCGCTGATCCTCGCGGTGCCGCGCCGGCTGGTGGAGGGCGACAAGCTGGTGCGCTCGGGGCAGTGGACCGGCTGGCGGCCGACGGGCATGCGCGGGCACCGGATCGGCGGCAAGAAGCTCGGCATCCTGGGCATGGGGCGGATCGGCCAGGCCGTCGCGGCGCGCGCACGCGCGTTCGGGCTGCAGGTCCATTATCATAACCGCCACCGCATTCCCGAAGTCGCCGAGGCGCAGCTTGGCGCGACCTGGCACGCCGATCTCGATGCGATGCTGGCGGCGGTGGACATCCTCACCATCCACGCGCCGCACACCGGCAGCACCGCGGGGCTGATCGACGCGCGCCGGCTCGATTTGCTCGGGTCCGGCGGGTGGCTGATCAACACTGCGCGCGGCGAGATCGTCGATCCGGAGGCGCTGGTCGTGGCGCTCCGGGGCGGCCGGATCGCGGGTGCGGGGCTCGATGTCTATGTCGGCGAGCCGGCGGTCGATCCGCGGCTGTTCGATCTGCCCAACGTCGTGCTGCTGCCGCATCTCGGCTCGGCGACGTTCGAGGGGCGCGAGGCGATGGGCATGAAGGTCGTGGCCAACATCCGCTCCTGGGTCGACGGCCACCGCCCGCCCGATCAGGTGCTCGAGGGCTGGCTCTAGCGCTCTCCCGTTACGCCGCCGGAACACCTTCGCCCTGGGCGGGTTGTGCCCGCACGCACGGGAGGACGGTGATGAAGAAATACAGCTACGCATGGATAACGCTTGGTTTTTTTCTGGTCTCGTTCGGTCTCCACTGGTTTTTCGGCTGGAACAGCTTCGTCGATGAGCAGCAGGCGCACGGCCAGCCGCCCGAGGTGTCGAGCTACCTCAACGAGATGCTGCGCGACACGTTCGAGAACTGGCAGTCCGAATTCCTCCAGCTGCTCTGGCAGGTCGTGGGGCTGGCCTATTTCCTCTACGTCGGCTCGCCCTCGTCCAAGGAGAATGACGACCGGATGGAAGCGAAGGTCGATGCGCTGATCCGGCTCAAGGCCGGCCCGGACCGCGGGCAGGAGATCATCGACGAGCTCGACGATCGCTTCATGCGCCACCACGGCCACGCCAAGCCGCATGCGCACGGCAGCGATCCGGTGGTGGGCGACGAGAAGGAGGACGCAGTCTAGAGGCCGCGGAGCCACTCGGCGATCATCGCCTGCCCCGCCGCCACGGCGGCCGGGCCATGGGCCTGGTGCTCGCGGCGAAGCGCTTCGGGCGAGCTGCCCGCGGCGGCGATGAAGTCGGACCCGTTCTCGATCCAGGTCGCGAAGCTCGGATCCTCGCCCATCTCGGGGTGGAACTGGAGCGCGAGCAGCGCGGGTCCGTGGCGGAAGGCCTGGTGCGGATAGGCCGAGGTCGAGGCGAGCAGCTCGGCGTCGTCCGGCAGGTCGAAGGTGTCGCCGTGCCAGTGGAGCATCGGCACGCCGTCCAGGTGCCGCAGCGGCGAGCGGGTGCCAGCTTCGGTGAGTGTGACGGGAGAGAAGCCGATCTCCCTGGACGGCCCGGGCCGCACTTCGGCGCCCATCGCCGCGGCGATCATCTGCGCGCCCAGGCAGACGCCCAGGGTCGGCAGGCCCCGCCCGATCCGCCGGCCGAGCCGCTCGAGCTCACCGGCGATCCACGGGTGATCGCGTTGCTCATAGACGCCCATCGGCCCGCCCAGGAGCACGAGCAGGTCCGGGTCGTCGAAGCCGATTCCGCCAAAGCCGGCATCGCCGACGTCGACGAAGTCGAGCCCATAGCCCGCCGCCTCGATCGGCGTCCGGAACCCGGCGAGCCCCTCATAGGGGGCGTGGCGGATGACCAGTCCGGTCCTCATGCTCGGCTCAATCGCCGGTCAAGATCCGGTCGACGAGCTGCTTCACCGTGGGCACGAAACCGTTCGAGTAGAAGGGATCGCGCTTGAAGTTGTATGCACCGTGCCCGGCGAACATCAGATTCTGGTCGACGGGGCCGCCATGGGCAATGTCCTGCAGCGTCTTCTGGATGCAGAAGCTGCGCGGATCGGCGAGGCGCCCGGTGGAATTGGTCTCGGTATCCGCCCAGGACGAGAATTGGCACTGGCTGAGGCAACCCATGCAATCGGCCTGGTCCTTGCGAATGATCGCCTTCTCCTCCTCGGTGACGAAGACGAGCGTGTTGTCCGGTGTCTTGAGCGCCGAAGTGAAACCCTCGCCGAACCACTGGCGAGCGCGCAGCAGATCGTTGCGGGTGACCCAGAAGTTCTTGCCCTTCACACCCACGTCGAGCTGGAAGGTGTGATCGCCGGCATGTTCGGTCGAATAGGCGATCTGCCGCTCCGAACGCGCCTCGAGGTTGCGCAGGAACGGGTTGCGCACTGCGCTCGAATAGAAGCCGGTCGGCGAGAAGCGGTGGAGCAGGATGTCGCCCTCCTCCAGCTTCATCAGCTCGTTCTTCCACGCCTCCGGAATCGGGCTTTCCTTGGTGAGCAGCGGGCGGGTGCCGAACTGGAAGGCGATCTTGCCGAGCTCGGGATTGTCGATCCAGTCGTTCCAGTCGCGGAGATACCAGACGCCGCCAGCCATCACGATGGGGACGTCGTCGGAGATGCCGCCCTCGCGCATCGTCGCGCGCAAGTCGCGGACGCGGGGGTACGGGTCCTGCGGCACCAGCGGGTCCTCGGCGTTGGACAGCCCGTTGTGCCCGCCCGCGAGCCACGGGTCTTCATAGACCACAGCCGCGAGCCAGTCGGCCGCCTTCGAATAGGCGCGTTTCCAGAGCGCCCGGAAGGCGCGGCCCGAGCTGACGATCGGCAGGTACGAGACGTTGTACGACGCCGCGATCTCGCTGAGCTTGTAGGGCATGCCCGCGCCGCAGGTCACGCCCGCCACCATGCCCCGGGTACGCTCGAGCACGCCGTGGAGCACACGCTGCGCACCGCCCATCTCCCACAGCACGTTGATGTTGATCGCGCCTTTTCCGCCGCCGATCTCGAACGCCTTCTTGACCTGCTGCACCGCGCCTTCGATCGCATAGGCGATCAGCTCTTCGTGGCGCTCGCGGCGAGTGAGCGCGTGATAGAGCTGCGGAATGATCTTGCCCTCGGCGTCATAGCTGTCGGCATTGACCGCGCTGACCGTTCCGATGCCGCCGGCCGCTGCCCATGCGCCGGCGCTCGCGTGGTTGGTGGCCGCAACGCCCTTCCCCCCTTCGACCAGCGGCCAGACCTCACGGCCGTTGTAAACGATGGGCGTAAGACCCTTGAACAAATCTACCTCCGAAAAAATTTGCGGGACGCTAGACGCAAAGCCCCTAACAAGCGAGACGCATTCGTTATTGCAGCGCGTCAGGGCGTCCCATCGCCTGGCCGTAGAGCCGCGCATAGGACGCGATCATTTCGGCCTCATCGAACAACGCACGTGCGCGCTCGCGGTTCTGCTGCCCGATATAGACCCGGGATTCAGGATTTTTGGCGAGCGTGTCGATCCGGTCGCGAATGTCGACCTCGTTGCGGCGCGGAGCGAGGAACGCATCGTTTTCCGGCGCCACCATCGCCGGGATATCGCCAAGGCGCGGCGCGACGACCGGCAGCCCAGCCGCCATCGCTTCCACGACGGCAACCGGCGCCTGCTCGCGTTTCGACGAAAGTGCGAAGATGTCGAACAGTCCCATATATCTGTGCGGCTCGGGCAACAGCCCGGGGAGGATCAGCTCCTCTTCGATCGCCATGCTCTCGGCCGCGTCAAGAATGTTCTGGCGCTCGGGGCCCTCGCCTACGATCACCAGCTTGAAGCGCGAATTGAGCCCGCCGCATGCGCGCACGAGCATCGGCAGGTCCTTGTCAGGCTGGAGTCCGGTGACGCAACCGATGAACACCTCGCCCTCGCGCCGCTTCTGGAGCGCTGGAATCGATCGCGGATCGGTTTTGCCGGTGTAAAGTGCGGTCGGAATCCCGCTGGGAATGCGGCGGATTCGCTCGGGCGGCTGATGCCAATATTTGATCGCGACCTTCTCGACCGCCTCGCTCGGCACCACCAGCGCATTCGCCGCGGGCAGCGCGATGCGGCGGTACATGTTGCGCACGGGGTTGAGGCGCCGGGCTTCGTCCTCGCCGAAACCGTCCTCATGGTGGACGACCGGCGGGAGCCCCTTGCCGAACACCCGCGCCGCCATCACTCCGTCGATCGCGCCCCAATTATAGGTGAGCACGAGGTCGAACCGCCGCATGAAGCGTGCGATCTCCTCATAGCGCTTGACCGACGGTCGACCGGTGAGCGGCGGCGGATTCTGCGCGATCTCATATTTGATGCCCTTGGCGATCAGGTCGCGCGCGCCGAGCTGATCGGGGACAGCCGAGACGATCGTGTGCCGGGCCTTGTCGCCGAACGCGTTCATCAGCCGGACCGCGCGCGCTTCCTTGCCGCCGAGTGCGAAGGTGGAATGGAGGTGAAGGATGTGGATGGGCATGGTCGGATCGGCCCGATAGCCGATCGCCTACCGTCCGTCATCCCTGCGTAAACCCCTCTCCCGGTGCAGGAGATGGATTTCAGCGAGCAACCTTGCCCAGCAGCCGGTCGATTGCCGCGACGGCTTCGGGTTCTTCCAGTGTGGGGGCATGGCCGGTGCCGGCGATGGTCACGAGCTCGCCCTGCGGCACGCGTGCGAGCATCTTGTCGGCGGTCTCAGCACTGAGAATATCCGATTGTTCGCCCCTGACTACCAGTACCGGGCGCTTCTTGAGCGCGTCGAGCGTCGGCCACATGTCGGGACCGGCTTCGTTGCCCGGCACCCGAAACGGCTCGGCGATCTTCATGTCATAGTCGAGAACGATACGGCCCGAGCTGTTCACGCGGTAAAGCCGCTTGGCCATGCGCAGCCAATCCTCGATGCCATAGTCCGGATAGACATCCGCATTGCTTTCCGCGACAGCGCGGGCCGCATGCATCCAGGTGGGATGCCACACCGCCTTGCCGACATAGGTGCGGATCCGCGCGAGGCCGGAAGGATTGAGCTCGGGTCCCACGTCATTGAGCACCACACCCGCCAGCTTGTCGCCGTCGGTGGCGGCGAGGAGCATCGTGACGATCCCGCCGAGCGACGTGCCCACCGCGACGAACCGATCGATCGCGAGCTCGGCGAGCAGCGCCTCTACGTCCTGAAGATAAACCAGCGGGACATAGGTCATCGGGTCCTTGGCATAGGCGCTCTCGCCGCGGCCGCGGAACTCCACGCAGATCACTCGCCATTCGCCCGCCAGCCGCGCCGCCAGCCCCTCATAGTCGCGCGCGTTTCGCGTGAGGCCGGGCAGGCAGATCAGCGGCGGCTTGCCGGCCGGGCCGGGATAATCGCGATAGTGGAGACGCAGCCCGTCGTTCGACCACCAATATCCATCGCTGTAGTTGCGCCGCTCGCCCATCGCCCCCCATATCGCCGCATGGACTTCACTCCGCAACAGGCGATCCTCGAACTCGGGCCTGCCTTCTACGATCCGGTCGCGCCGGCACGATTCCCGAAGACGATCCTGCGCTTCCGCAACGATCGCGCGGCCGCGAGCGTTGGACTGGACAGGCTGAGCGACGCGGAATGGATCGCGCATTTCGGCCGGTTCGAGCCGCTGCCCGGCAGCCTGGAACAGCCGGTGGCGCTGCGCTACCATGGCCATCAGTTCCGCGTGTACAATCCCGACATCGGCGACGGGCGTGGCTTCCTGTTCGCACAGATGACCGACGAGCGCGGGCGACTGCTGGACCTGGGCACCAAGGGATCGGGGCAGACTCCCTACAGCCGGTTCGGGGACGGCCGGCTGACGCTGAAGGGCGGCGTGCGCGAGATACTTGCCACCGAGATGCTCGAGGCGCTCGGGGTCGAGACGTCGAAGACCTTCTCGCTCATCGAGACCGGCGAGGAGCTGGAGCGCAATGACGAGCCCTCCCCCACCCGATCCTCGGTGCTCGTGCGGCTGAACCATGGCCACATCCGGATCGGCACCTTCCAGCGGCTCGCTTACTTCCAGGATAGCGAGGGGCTCGCGCAGCTCACCGCCTATGTGCTGCGCCACTATTATGGGGAGGAGCCGGGGAACGACGGCCCGGCGCGGCTGCTTGCGCACGCGGGCGCACGCACCGCACGGCTGGCGGGGCAGTATATGGCGGCGGGCTTCGTCCACGGCGTGCTAAACAGCGACAACATCAACGTGACCGGCGAGAGTTTCGACTATGGCCCATGGCGCTTTGCACCGACCTGGGATGCCGGCTTCACCGCAGCCTATTTCGACCACGCCGGGCTCTACGCCTTCGGCCGCCAGCCCGAGGCGATCTATTGGGACGTGATGCAGCTCGCCAGTTCGCTGCGGCTGATCGCCGAGGAGGAGGCGCTGATCGAGGCGCTCGACAGCTTCCCCGAACGGTTCCAGCACGAAGTGGCGAACGCGATGCTCTGGCGGCTGGGGGTGGTGCCCCGCGGTGTCGAGTACGATCGGCCGCTCGTTCGCGCGATCGAGCAGGCGCTGACTGCAACCGCTATCCCGATCGACCGCTTCTTCTTCGACGGCTTCAGCGGAACGCTGCCCGCCAGCTATGGCGAGCCGTTCGCCGATCTGCGTAGCCAGCTCGCCGCCTACCGCCCGCGCAAGCGCCGCGACCACGCCTATTGGTCCGACGACAAGCCCTGTGCGATGCTGATCGACGAAGTGGAAGCGATCTGGGCGGCGATCGCCGCGGAGGACGATTGGGGACCGCTGAACGCCAAGGTGGCAGCGGTACGCCGTTCGGGTGAAGCGCTCGCCTAGGGGTTGGCAAGCTTTCGCGATTTCGGGCAAGAGCGGCCAGCCGCTGCGGGAACAGATCAGGACGACATGCCAGCACAGGAAATCATCTCGACCGAGCCCGCTACCGGCGCCGTGCTGTGGCGCCGCGAGATCGGCAATGCGGACACCGAAGTCGCAATCGCGCGGGCGAGTTGGGCCGAATGGGCTGCCCGCCCACTGGCTTATCGCGTAGAGACGCTGCGGCGTTTCGCCAATGTGGTGCGGCAAAAGGCAGCCGCCTTCGCCGACGTGCTTGCGCGGGAGACGGGCAAGCCGCTCTGGGAAGCGCGCACCGAAGTCGACACGGTGATCGCAAAGGTCGAGATTTCGATCACTGCCTATTCGGAGCGGACCGGCCAGCGCCGGATCGATGCGCCGATGAACACGCGCCTCGCGCTGCGACACAAGCCGCACGGCGTGCTGGCGGTGCTGGGGCCGTATAACTTCCCCGCGCACCTGCCCAACGGGCACATCGTCCCGGCACTGCTCGCGGGCAATGCCGTGGTGTTCAAGCCTTCCGAAAAGACGCCTGCCTCGGGCGAGTTCCTGGTCGACTGCTATCGCACCGCGGGTGTGCCCGAAGGCTGCATCCGCTTGCTGATCGGCGGGCCCGCGGAGGGCAAGGCGCTCGCCGGGCACGACGGCATCGACGGACTGCTCTTCACTGGATCGGCCAACACCGGCATCGCGCTCAACCGCCAGTTTGCCGAACGCCCGGAGAAGATCCTCGCGCTCGAAATGGGCGGCAACAATCCGATCGTGGTGTGGGACACGCCGGACCTCTACTCGGCGGCAGTGCTGGTGGTGCAATCGGCGTTCACCAGCGCGGGCCAGCGGTGCACCGCCGCGCGGCGGCTGATCGTGGACGAGCAGCTGTTCGAGCCGCTGATAACCGAGTTGGACAATATCATCGAGCGGCTGATCATCGGCGAGCCCCATGCCGATCCGGCGCCGTTCATGGGGCCGGTGATCGACAACCAGGCTGCCGACCAGCTCGTCCAGAGCTTCGACGCACTGCTCGCGCAAGGTGGGCGGGCTCTGCGGCACATGGAACGGCCGATCGCCGGGCGCCCCTTCCTGACCCCTGGCGTGGTCGACATGACCGATGCGGTCGAGAAACCCGACGCCGAGCTGTTCGGGCCGGTTCTGCAGGTCTTCCGCAAGCGCAGCTTCGAGGAAGCGATCGAAGAGGCGAACGACACCCGCTACGGCCTCTCCGCCAGCCTGGTGAGCCAGAATCCGCAGCTCTACGATCAGTTCTGGGCCGATATCCGCGCTGGCATCGTCAACTGGAACCGGCCGACCAACGGTGCCTCGTCCGCGGCCCCGTTCGGCGGAGTCGGCTGGTCGGGCAACCACCGCCCCAGCGCGTTCTACGCCGCCGATTATTGCGCTTACCCGGTGGTCTCTTCCGAATCCGAACAGTCGCGGGCCGCGATCGGGCTGGGGCTGCGGGACGTCTGAAGGGCCACCAGCAACATTTTGTAATTCTCGCACGCGCGTCGCGCATTGAAACTGCCGCTCAGCCCGCCTAGATTCGTCCTGCGGGACCGGGCCCCTCTGGCGGCGGCTTCATCTGAAGCCCCGTGATGTCGGACCGCATCGAGCGTGCTCGGTGCAGGTTTGGGCAATCTTCGCCCCTCCTCCCCACCGGCTCCTCGATCGATGCAATGTCGATAGAGAGAGGCTTTTTTGTGAATGCGTTTATCGAGCGGCTGATCGCAGCCCACAGGATGCTCAATCGCGAGATCCGAAGGGAGCTCGCGCGCCGCAACCCGGACAGCTTCCGCCTCACCCAGCTCAAGAAGCAGCGGCTCGCGGTGAAGGATCGGCTGTTCCACCATATTCCCGACGCCGCCGAGATGCGCCGCATGGCCCGAGCCGTGCTGCGCCGTGCGCGTCCTGCCCAGGCTTGACGGAGAAAACCATGGCTGACCCGATCACCAGTTTCAATCGAACCGCCGCAACCGGCATCGCCGCGCGCGACGAGGGTCTGCGGCGTTACATGCTCGGCATCTATCGCAACATGGGGCTGGGCCTCGCGCTCACCGGCGCAGTCGCGGCCCTGGTTGCGAGCTCTCCCGCGCTCGTCGCGCTGATCTTCGGCACGCCGCTCAAATGGGTGGCGATGCTGGCGCCGCTGGCGTTCGTGTTCTTCTTTTCCTTCCGGATCGAGAAGATGACGACCGCGGGCGCCTGGACGGCCTTCTTCGCCTTCGCTGGCGTGATGGGCGTTTCGATGGCGGCCATCTTCCTGGTGTTCACTGCCAGCAGCATTGCCGGCGCCTTCTTCGCCGCCGCGTCGATCTTCCTGGCGATGAGCCTGTGGGGATATACCACCAAGACCGACCTCACGCGCTTCTCGACCTTCCTCTTCGTGGGTCTGATCGGCGTGGTGCTGGCGAGCGTGGTCAACCTCTTCCTGGGGTCGAGCACACTCCAGATGGTGCTGTCGATTGCGGGTATCGTTGTGTTCACCGGCCTCACCGCCTGGGACACGCAGCGGCTGAAGAGCGAGTATCTCGTCTATGCCGGTACTCAGGCGACCGAGAAGCTGGCCGTGATGGGCGCGCTGTCGCTCTACCTGAACCTGATCAACCTGTTCCAGCTGTTGCTGAGCCTGTTCGGCCAGCACGAGGAGTAACGCATGACCGGCAATTTCACTTGTCCCGTCGACGGCACCAAGCTGGTGCCGATGGAGCGCTCGGGAATCGAAATCGATCATTGCCCTACTTGCCGGGGCGTGTGGCTCGATCGCGGCGAACTCGACAAGATCATCGAGCGCAACAGCGCAGCGGTTGCTCCCGCGCAGGTGCCCGCACCGCCGCGCGAGAGCTACAGCGCACCGCCGCAGCCCTATGACGCGCGGAACTATGGCCACAAGCACGGCCATTATCCGCACAAGCGGCGCAAATCCTTCCTCGAAGAGCTGTTCGACTAGCCCCCTCCACGTCCCCGAACGGCTCTGATCCTGCCCGTCGCCGGCATGCCCGGCGGCGGGCATTTTTCCTCTGCTTCCCATCGCTTGCGAAGCCGCTATCGTCTCGTCCGAACAGGAAATTCGGAGAGGATCGATGCTCACCCGAAGAACGATGCTCGGCGGCAGCGCTGCAATGGCATCGGCCCTGCTTCTACCCGCCGCAATCGCAGCGCCGTCCCCCGCGCCTTTCGTCCGGCGCCGCGGGACCGGCTTCACGCTGGGCGGTGCGCCTTATCGCTTCGTCGGCGCGAACATCTGGTACGGCGCCTATCTCGGGGCGACAGCAGAATATGGGAACCGCGACCGGCTGAAGCGCGAGCTCGACGCGCTGCTGGAGACGGGCGTCACCAATCTGCGCGTCCTCGCCTCAGCCGAGGAAGGGCCGCTCAGGAACTCGGTCAAGCCGGGCTTCCGCGGCCGCGGCGATACCTGGAATCCCGCGCTGCTCGACGGCCTCGACTACTGCCTCGCCGAGATGGGCAGGCGGAACATGAAGGCGGTGCTCTACGTGACCAATTTCTGGGAATGGTCCGGCGGCATGGCGACCTATCTCTACTATGTCACCGGCAAATATATCGACGTGGGCGATCCGGCCCACCCTTGGCCCGCCTTCCCCAACGCCACGGCCCAATTCTACGCTAATAAACAGGCAGTTGCCCTCTACCGTGGCTGGGTGCGGGCGCTCGTCTCGCGCACCAACGCGATCACCGGCGTCCCCTATGCGCAAGACCCCACGATCATGTCATGGCAACTTGCCAACGAGCCGCGCCCCGGAGGGACGCCGGAAGCCGCGGCCCCGCTGCTCCCGGCCTTCTATTCCTGGACGCAGGGCACCGCGAAGCTTATCAAGTCGATCGACTCCAACCATCTCGTCTCGACCGGGAGCGAGGGGCTCAAGGGCACGGTGGAACGCGCCGATATCTATCTAGAAGAGCACGGCTTTCCGGAGATCGACTATTGCACCGCGCACATCTGGCCGCTCAACTGGAGCTGGATCGATGCGCGCGACCTTGCCGGCACCAGCGAAAGGGGACTGGCGCTGGTGCGGGAGTATATCGATCAGCACATCGGCTTGGCGCGAAAGCTCGGCAAACCGCTGGTGATCGAGGAATTCGGCTATCCGCGCGACGGCGGCGGCTATGATCCCGAAGCGGCCACCAATTACAGGAACGCCTGTTACAAGCTGATCTTCGACGCAGTGGAAAACAGCGTGCGCACCGGCGGGCCAATCCAGGGCAGCAACTTCTGGGCATGGAACGGCGAGGGCCGCGCTGCACACGGCGATCACCGGTACAAGCACGGCGATCCCTTCCTGGGCGACCCGCCGCACGAGCCGCAGGGCTGGTACGGCATGTTCGACAGCGATGCGAGCACCAAGGCAGTGATCAAGGCACACGCAGCGGCGTTGGCGTCGATGGGGCAGCCGATCGCCGCCTAGGCGCGAAAGCTCCCCTACTCGCCCCCCAAAGCATCCTCCGTTGCCCCTCGCGCGCCGTAGGACCATCTGCCAGACCATGGCAACGCTGCTCGATCCTTCCGCGCGTGGACGCGTGATCCTGGTGGGCGCCGGCCCGGGCGACCCCGGGCTGCTCACCGTACGCGCCGTCGAGGCGCTCAAGCAGGCCGATGTGCTCGTCCATGATGGGCTGGTCGATCTGCGTGTGCTCGATCTCGCACCACAGGCGCACCGCATCTCGGTCGCCAAGAGCCGCGCCCGCCACACGCTGTCGCAGGACGCCATCAACGCACTGATCATCGCGCATGTGAAGACGGGCGCAATCGTCGTGCGGCTCAAGGGCGGCGACCCGTTCATCTTTGGCCGCGGCGGCGAGGAAGTCGAAGCCGTGCGTGAGGCGGGCCTGCCGGTAGAAGTCATCCCCGGCGTCTCCGCAGCGCTCGGTGCCGCCGCCGAGGCGATGCTCCCGCTCACCCACCGCGACTGGTCGAGCGCGGTCAGCTTCGTCGCCGGCCAATGCAAAGGGCTTTCCGAGCAGGATTGGTCGGGGCTCGCCGGCAAGGGCCGCACGCTCGTGATCTACATGGGCGTCGCCAATTGCCCCGCGATCGCCGACAAGCTGATGGCCGACGGCGTGGCGCCGGAAATGCCGGTCGCGGTGCTCGAGCGCGCCACGCTCGAAGGGCACCGGGCGATCCGCACCCTGCTCGCCGATCTCGGCGATCTGGTCGAGCGCGAAAAGGTGCAGAGCCCGGCGATCATCGTGGTCGGTGAAGTCGTGCGGCTCTCCGACGCAGAGGACAAGCTCGTGCAATGGGCGAAAGCCGCGGAGGCACTGTCGTGAAGATCTTGACCGGAAACGACCTGCGCACCGGCGCGGTGATCTGGTGGACCGGTGAGGGCTGGTCGCTCCATGTCGAGGACGCCGTGGACATCGGCGACCACGGCGAGGCGATCGCCGCGGAGGAAGACGCCGCGCGGCGCGTCAACCACCCCGCGATCATCGACGCGACACTGACGCCCGAGGGCCCGCGCCCGGCGCATATCAAGGACCGCATCCGTGCGCTCGGCCCCACCGTACGCCCCGATCTCACGCTCAAACCCGCCGACCCGAACGCCGGCAGCTGGGTGATCTGACCATGTACCGCTACGACAAATACGATCAGGCCATCGTCGATGCCCGCGTCGAGGAATTTCGCGATCAGGTCGCGCGCCGCATCGCAGGCGCGATGAACGACGACCAGTTCAAGCCGCTCCGCCTCAAGAACGGCCTGTACCTCCAGCTCCACGCATACATGCTGCGTGTCGCCATCCCGTATGGCACGTTCGACAGCCGCCAGATGCGCATGATGGCGCACATCGCGCGCAAGTACGACCGCGGCTATGGCCATTTCACCACGCGCCAGAACATCCAGTACAATTGGATCAAGCTCGAGGAAGCGCCCGACATCCTCGCCGATCTGGCAACGGTCGAGATGCACGCGATCCAGACCTCGGGAGAGAGCATCCGCAATCTCTCCGCTGATCAGTACGCCGGCGCCGCCGCGGACGAGATTTGCGATCCGCGCCCTTGGGCCGAGCTGCTGCGCCAGGCGACGACTTTCCACCCCGAGTTCAGCTACCTGCCGCGCAAGTTCAAGATCGCAGTGATTGCAGCGGACGAGGATCGGGCTGCGCTGCGGTGGCATGATTTCGCACTGCGCATCGTCAGGAACGAAGCCGGCGAGCAGGGCTTCGAAGTCTATGCCGGCGGCGGCATGGGCCGTACGCCGATCATCGCCTATCGCATCCGCGAATTCCTGCCTGCGGCGCAGATCTTCTCCTATCTCCAGGCCGTGCTGCGCGTGTGGAACCTCCATGCCCGCCGGGACAACATTCACAAGCAGCGGATGAAGATCCTCGTCCATGAGCTGGGTGAGGAAGAGTTCCGCCGCCAGGTGGAGGAGGCGTTCGCGCACTTCCTGACGCTCGCCACCGACTTTCCCCAGGCCGAGTACGATCGGATAGCCGCCTATTTTGCGCCGCCGCCCTTCGAGACTGGCCTCAGCGACGACATCGACCGCTCGGACCCCGAATTCGCGCTGTGGGTCGATCGCCAGACGGTCCGCCACAAGGCGCCGGGCTATGCGATTGTCAACATCAGCCTGAAGCCGATCGGCGGCATCCCCGGCGACATTTCGGCCGAGCAGATGGAAGTCGTCGCCGATCTCGCCGAGCGCTACAGCTTCGACGAGCTGCGCGCCACGCATGCGCAGAACCTGGTGCTGCCGCACGTCCGCAAGCAAGACCTGCACGCAGTGTGGCAGGCGCTCGACGCGGCAGGGCTCGCCGACGTCAATCTCGATCTGGTGACGGACATCATCGCCTGCCCCGGGCTCGACTATTGCAGCCTCGCCAATGCGCGCTCGATCCCGCTCGCGCAGAAGATATCGCAGCGCTTCGCCGACATGGATCGCCAGCGCGAACTCGGCGAGCTCAAGATCAAGATCAGCGGCTGCATCAACGCGTGCGGCCATCATCATGCCGGGCACATCGGCATCCTGGGCGTCGACCGTAAGGGTACCGAGAACTATCAGCTGCTGCTGGGCGGCTCGGGCGCGGAGGATACCTCGCAGGCCAAGATCACCGGCCCCGGCTTCGACGAGGACGGGGTGGTCGATGCCGTGGAGAAGGCGACCAGCGTCTATCTGGCCCAGCGCCAGCCGGGCGAGCGCTTCCTCGATACCTACCGCCGGATCGGCATGGAGCCGTTCAAGGAGGCTATTTATGGATAATCTCCTTCGCTTCCGCGACGACGCCATCCATGAGGAGCCCGCAGTGTCGATCGACGCCTTCCTGGGCCAGTCGAACGCCACCGCCGTCCGCATTGAAGCGGGCGAGGACGCACGCCAGCTCATCCCCTATCTCGATCGACTGGCGCTGGTGGAGATCGATTTCCCGCGCTTCCGCGACGGCCGCGGCTATTCCTCCGCGCGCATCCTGCGCGAGGCGGGATACACGGGCGAGATTCGTGCATCGGGTGACGTACTGGTCGACCAGATGCTGTTCATGCGCCGCTGCGGCTTCGACAGCTTCGCGCCGAACGCTCCCATCGACGAGGCGGTGCTGGAGGACACGCTCAACCGTTACGACTATGTCTACCAGCACGCCGCAGACGATGCGGTGCCGGTGTGGAAACTGCGCCATGGCTGAGGCTGCCGCGCGCAAGATAGACCGGCTGGACGTCGCGCCGCGCTTTACCGAGCAGGACGCGATCCGGCTGAACAACCTGTTCCGCGGTACCTCGACGCAGGAGATGCTGCGCACGGTGCTCGGCGAACATATGGTCGGCGACGTTGCGGTGGTCTCGTCGTTCGGCGCGGAATCCGCTGCGCTGCTTCATCTGGTCGCGTCGGTGGACTCGGCTGTGCCCGTGCTGTTCCTCGATACCGGCAAGCATTTCCCGGAGACGCTGGCGTATCGCGATCAGCTGGTTGAGATGCTGGGCCTGAAGGACTTCCGCGTCCTGCAACCCGACGCGCAAATACTGGCCGAACGCGACGCGAGCGAGCTGCGCTGGTCCTACGATCCCGACGGCTGCTGCGAGATCCGAAAGGTCGCGCCGCTCGCCAGGGGACTGGAAGGCTTCGACGCGAGCATCACCGGGCGCAAGGCGTTCCAGGCGAAGACGCGCAACGCGCTGCCGCGCTTCGAGCTGGACACCTCGGACGTGCAGGGCCGGCTCAAGGTGAATCCGCTCGCCGACTGGACCCGTGCCGACATCGACGCCTATTTCGCCGAACATGGCCTGCCGCAGCATCCGCTGGTGGCACAGGGATATCTCTCGATCGGCTGCGCGCCGTGCACGAGCGTGGTCAAGCCGGGCGAGGATCCCCGCGCGGGCCGCTGGCGCGGTTGGGACAAGACCGAGTGCGGTATCCACACTCCGGTCCCCGACGGCGATCCCAACCAGCCTTCGTTCTGATTCCCGCATTCTCCCCCTCCAGCAGGGGGAGCAGGGGATATCGCTCCATTCACATCTTCAAATCGCCACGTTTGACAGCATCCCCACCCTCCGCGACACTCGCGCGGCCATGAGATGGGATGCCGCATGCTCCGAATCCTTCTGCTCGCTGCCACTGTCATGAGTCTCGCCGCGGCCCCCGCCGACGCCGATCCGGTCCGGGACGCAACTCGAACAGCGCTGCCGCAGCTGATGGAATTCTATCGCGACTTCCACGCCAATCCCGAACTCAGCCTCCACGAAGTCAGGAGCGCGGCGAAGCTCGCCGCCGAGGCGCGCAACGCCGGCTTCGAAGTCACTGAGAAGATCGGCGGCACCGGCGTCGTTGCGGTGCTGCGCAACGGCCCCGGGCCCGTGCTGCTGATCCGCGCCGACATGGACGCACTGCCGGTGATCGAGGACACCGGCCTCCCCTTCGCCTCCAAGGTGCGCGCCACCACCGATGAAGGGCAGGAAACCGGCGTGATGCACGCCTGCGGGCACGATACGCACATGGCCGCGTGGATCGGCACGCTGCGCAATCTCGCCGCGATGAAGGACAAGTGGAAGGGCACGCTGGTGATGATCGGCCAGCCGGCCGAAGAGCGCGGCATGGGCGCGCGGATGATGCTCGAGGACGGGCTGTTCGAGCGCTTTCCGAAGCCGCAGTTCGCGCTCGCCTTCCATGATGCCGCATCGCTCCCCGCGGGGGTGATCGGCGTGCGTTCGGGCTACGCGCTCGCCAATGTCGATTCGGTCGACATCAAGGTGCAGGGCGTCGGCGGCCACGGCGCCTATCCGCACACCACCCGCGATCCGATTGTCCTCGCCGCGCGGATCGTCACCACGCTGCAGACGCTCGTCAGCCGCGAGATCGATCCGCAGGCCCCCGCCGTCGTCACCGTCGGCAGCTTCCACGGCGGATCGACGCACAACATCATCGGCAAGGATGTGACGATGCTGCTCACCGTGCGCAGCTATACGCCCGAGGTCCGGAAGAAGCTGCTCGATGGCATCGCGCGAATTGCGAAGGGCGAGGCGATTGCCGCAGGGGTTCCCGAGGATCGCATGCCGGTGGTCACCGTCCGCGACGAGGGCACTCCGTCGACTTTCAACACCGAGCCGCTCACCGGCCGCCTCCAGGCGCTCTGGACCACCCGCTTCGGCAAGGACCGCGTCGTAGAGACGCCGGCAGTAATGGGCGGCGAGGATTTCGGCCGCTTCTATCTCGCCGACAAGTCGATCCAGAGCATGATCTTCTGGGTCGGAGGCGTCCCCAAGGCCAAATGGGATGCCGCGCAGACTGGTAAGGAAAGCCTGCCTTCGCTCCACAGCCCCTTCTGGGCGCCCGATGCCGAGGCAGTGGTCGGCACCGCGACCGAAGCAATGACCGCCGCGGCGCTCGATATTCTCAAGCAATGATCGCGAAGACGCGGAATCGCCGAACCGAGTGGCACAAACCCACCTGATCCACGTTAATGCCGCATGGGATTCGCCGGAGAGTATTAGTTGGCGCAGGAGCGTATCGTCGCGGTCGGCTTGCTGACCACCCGCGACCTGGACAGATTGGGGGAGGGCTTCAAGCGCTGCTTCCCCGTGTCGGACGACAGCAAGTTCGAGGATCTGCTGCGCGCGATCGACGAGGCGGATTCGGCGACGACGCTGCGTCAGCAGCGCGAGGACGGGCGTACGTCTTCCTAGTAGCCGCTCGGGCCGCCGCAATTCTCCAAAACCGCTTGTAACTAAGCCTGTCTCTGCGCAAGTTCGGCGCGTCACTGGGGGCTGGCATGAACGATCTCAATTATTATCGCATGCGCGCGGAACGCGAACGCCAGGCAGCCGAGCGCCAGCAGCATCCCACGGCACGACAGGCGCATCTGTCGATGGCCGAGCGTTACGAGCAATTGCTCTCGAACCAACGGACCGACAACCCCTAGGTCGGCGGTCCCCGACGTCAGCGCCCGGAATGCGGCGGCGGGGCGGTCGAGCTGCGCAGCACCAGATGCGCGGGGACCACGACCGGGCCATCGGGGGTCTCCCGGCCGGCGAGCTGATCGATGATCAACTCCACCGCCCGCGCGGTGACCTCAGCGATCGGCTGAACGATCGCGGCGAGCGGCGGATGCGTGAAGCGCACGCTGGGTGCGTCATCGAAACTGATCAGCGAAAGATCGCTCGGCACCGATAGCCCCCGCGCACGGGCGAGATCGAGCGCGGCGATCGCCATCCGGTCGTTGCTGGCGATGATCGCAGTGGGCGGCTCAGGGCCGTCGAGAAGCTCCGCCGCTGCGCGCCGTCCTGAAGGCGAAGTGAAATCCCCCTCGGCAAGCAACCCTTCGGTATCGAGTCGAGCCGCTTCCATCGTTGCCCGCCAGCCGTTCACGCGCCAGCCGCTCAGCGCATAATCCGAAGGGCCGGCGATGAAGCCGATGCGGCGGTGGTGGAGCGCAATCAGATGCTCGGTCGCGAGCTGGGCGGCCCGTTCGTCGTCCATTGTCAGCGCAAAGCCGGGGCCGGGCGACAGCGATCCGATCCGGGCGAAGGCGATGCCATGTTCGTCGAGCAGCCGCGTGATCAGCGGGTTCTCCGAATGCGGCGGCGTGAGGATCACGCCATCGGGCCGGAGCGCCCCGAGTGCCGCCAGCAACTCGCGCTCGATATGGTCGCTGTGCGTGTCGATCAGCTCGACGAGCAGCCGGTAGCCGTATTCGGCGCATTTGAGCATGCCGCCGAGCATCATCTGGTCGACCCAGTCGGTCCCCTGCCGCTCGCGCCAATCGGCAATCGTGCGCTCGCGATCGTTGAGCGTCAGGATCAGGTACGAGCGCGAGCCGCCCATCCGCTGCGCTGCGATCGATGGCACGTAGCCGAGCTTGTCGATCGACTCCTGCACGCGCCGCATCATTTCCGGGCGGACGTTGGGCTCCTTGTTGATGACGCGACTTACGGTCTGGAGCGATACGCCGGCATCGGCTGCGACATGCTTGATGGTGACCGCCTGCCTGCGTCGCGCCATTCCCGTCGTTCCCGCTCGGCTCAGGCCGCTTGCGCGTCGGAGGCGCCGCAATAACGGGCGACATAGGCAGCATGCTCGGGCAGGCGCGACACGGTGGCGGCGACGTTCTCGCGGATCATGGCAAGGAGACGCGCAAGCTCGTCATCGCGCAGCTTCTCGGCGATCGGATGCCAGGCGCGCGGCACGATCCCCTGCCCCATCATCACCTGCACCCAGCTGTTCTCCGCGAACAGCTCTTCGTTCTTGCGGAACACGCGGCCCGTCTCGCGGAACAGCTCGATCCTGTGCGCCAGGCTGTCGGGGATCGGCATGTCCGCGCACTGGCGCCAGAAGGCGCTGTCGCGACGATCGGTGGCTTTATAATGGAGGATCAGGAAATCGCGGATCTGCAGCATGTCGGTGTGCTGCTGTTCGTTGAACTCGGCGATGTCGCGTGGGCTGATCTCACCGAGCGGCAGCATCCGGAGGAAACGCAGCACCGCGCGCTGGATCAAATGGATGCTGGTCGATTCGAGCGGCTCCATGAACCCGCCGGCCAGCCCCACGGCGATGCAATTGCGGTGCCATTGCAGCCGCCGCGCGCCCGCGGCGAAGCGCAGGAAATTGGGCTGGACGATCGTCTTGCCCTCGACCGTGCCGAGCAACCGTTCGAGCGCCGCATCCTTGTCGAGATAGCGACTGCAATAGACGATGCCGTTGCCGGTGCGGTGCTGGAGCGGGATACGCCATTGCCAACCCGCGTCGTGCGCCATTGCGCGGGTGTAGGGCACTGCGGGACGGAAGCTCTCGGTCTGGATCGCGATCGCGGAATCGCACGGCAGATAATGCGTCCAGTCGTCATAGCCGGCGTGGAGCGCCTGCTCGATCAGCAGCGCACGGAAGCCCGTGCAGTCGAGGAACAGATCGCCTTCGATCCGCTCGCCCGATTCCAGCGCCAGCGCGGCGATGTTGCCGCTCTCGCCGTCGAGTTCGACGCGCGCGATCTTGCCCTCGACGCGTTTCGCGCCGTCACCTTCAGCCATCGTCCGCAGGAACTTGGCGTAGAGCCCGGAATCGAGCTGATAGGCATAGTTGATCCGGTCTTCGGGCAGGTGCGCGAACTTGCCTTCCAGGGCAGCTACGAGCTCGAGGCAGTAATCGCCGTAGGGCTGGGCGTGACCCTTGCTCTGCCCATAGAGCCAGAAATGCTGGAATCCCGCCGACCAATGGTCCTTCCCGGTCAGCCCGAAGGAATGGAAGTAGCGGTCGGTTCCATCCTTCCAGCCATCGAACAGGATGCCGAGCTTGAAGGTAGCCTGCGTCGCCCGCATGAAATCGGCTTCGTTGATGCCGAGCAGGCGGTTGAAGTTGACGAGCGGCGGAATGGTGGATTCCCCCACCCCGATCGTGCCGATCGCCTCGGATTCCACCAGCGTCAGATCGACCGCTCTGCCCAGCGTGCGCGCGATTGCGGCGGCCGCCATCCAGCCTGCGGTACCGCCGCCGGCAATGACGATGCGGCGCAGGCGCGTGCTCTGGGTCATCGGCTGAGCTGCCGCAGCAGGAACGCGCGGAGGCGGCCGGCGCTGTCGGGGGTGAGCGGTGCGAGCACGCTGCGTCCTTCTTCGGGAATATGAGCGACGACCTCGTCGCCGTTCTGGAAGACGTAATAGTCGAACAGATCGCGCCAGTGGCGTTTCTCGTCCGCGGGCAGGTCGCGGATCGCCATCATCGCGTGGTTGAGCGCGTCCTGCGGCTGGCCCAGCCAGCGCGGCGTATCGCGCCACCAGTAGTTGACCAGCACGTTGAAGGGATCGAGCCCCTCGACATGATGCCACCACATCGACGGGATGAAGATCGCGTCGCCGGCTTCGAGCTCGGCGACCTGCGCGTGACGAAGCGCCTCGCGGAAGCGCGGATGGGCTTCGAAGTCTGGTTCGTGGAAGTCGACCATGCTCACCGCGCGGCCCGCGGGGGTGTTGTCGACGGGTCCGAGGTAGAGATTGCGGAACTGCTCGCGCGGGAAGAGCGTGAACCGGCGGCGGCCGACCGCCACGCAGGCGAGATTGTCCGGAAAGTCGTTGTGCGCCGCGATCCGGGTGCGCGTGCCCATCCAGATGCTGGCGAGGCACGAACGATCGCCCAGATCGACGTGATTGGCCTCGTGAAGACCCTGGAAGAAGTCGTGCACATCGATCGAGGCGAGGTAGATCGGCGGCGCACCGGCCCTGTCCTCCACCGCATCGATCTGCGCGAAGACGTCGGGAAGCTTCGCGCGCATCGTGCGGAAGTTCATCCCCATCGCCTGGTCATAGAACAGGCGCCCGCCGCTCTCGGGCGCGCCCACGGCGACGGTGAAGAGGGTGTTGCGGCGCAGCCGCAGCAGATAGTCGCGCGCGTCGCGGCCGGATCGGCGCCCGGCCTGTACCAGCGGCCAGTCCGCCACGAGTCCGCGCACCACAAAGGGCTCGGTGGCTTCGCGCAACAGCGCATCGAGCGCCCGCGGTCCCTCGACCGTGACTTCCGGGATCGCTGCCGCGGCGGCGAAGATGCCCGGATCGGCCTCAGCCATGGCGCAGGCGCCGGTTCTTGCGCGCGATCAGCGCGCCGAGCTTCGAGATCGAGGCGACCGCCATGAAGATCGGCATCAGATGCCCTTCGACATGGAGCTCGGCAGCCGCGGCAGGCTCGAGCGCAGCGAGCTTCGCCTCGTCGATGACGTGGAAGCCGACGAGGCGGTTGGTCGAGCCGTCGTCGAGCGTCACTTCGAGCGTCAGCGGTTCGAGCAGGTCGTGCCGCCGCAGCGCCGCGAAGAAATCGGCCGACGCCTTGTAGCCGGCATCGAGCGCCCCGAGCTGCTCGGCGATCGTCTCGAGATACGGCGTCGGACGGCCGAACTCGTCGAATACACGCACGCCCTCGTCGGCGGCGATACGCGGACTGGCGAGATCGACATGGACCTGCGCCGCCTCGCCCCCCTCAGGCGCACCGCCGATCAGGAAAGGCTGGATGTCGATCGCGAGCGGGCGGTAGCGGGCATCCCAGCGCCCGTCCTCGAGGAACAGGTTCTCACCATTCTCGAACCCGAACATTGCCAGCGCAGTGAATTCGTCGCGTTCGACGTTCTTGCGAAACAGTATCGGATATTCGTCCTGCACGCGGCGGAACTCGTCGGGCACGGTGATGCAGCACATCACTGCGTCGCCAAGCTCAGCAGCGCGATCGGTGCGCACGCGCAGCCCGCGATGGGCTTCGGCAGTAAGAAGAGCATGTTGGGACATCAGGAAAGGCGTTCCATGGCGGGCGGTGTGGAGGCCGCCCTCAAAGCGTCGAGATAGGCGCGGTTGGTGGGCAAGGCGGCGGCTAGCGCGCGGGCGCGCTCTCCCGCCTGGCGGAGCGAGGCTTGAGCGGCATCGGCGCCCTCGCTGCGGATCGGGCTCGCCGCGGGGGCTTCGAAGCCCATGCCGTAGAGCACATATTGGTAGCTCGCCGCGGGGAATATCTCGTCGACGTTGGGCAGGTCTGCGCGCGATGGCGGCTGATGGCGCCACAGCCGCAGCAGCTCGGTCAGCCGGGGCGGCACCGACGCCGGATCGCGATGCTCGCGCCAATAGGGCTCGTCGCGCTGACTCAGCACATAGTGAAGCTTGAGGAACTCGACGATCCGGTCCCAGCGATAGCGGAACAGCGCATTGAAGCGGCCCGCATGAATATCCATCACCTCGCGCGTTGCCGGAAAATTGTCGAGCAGCGCATCGAGCGACAGTTCGATCAGCACGATCGCCGAGGCCTCGAGCGGCTCAAGGAAGCCGGCGGAGAGCCCTATCGCCAGGCAGTTGCGCTCCCAGAAGCGCTCGCGATGCCCAGAGCGGAAGGTCAGCCGGCGGAAGGACAGCGCATCGACATCGGCGCCGGGAACCTTCTCGCGGACGTAGCCGGCGAGTGTCGCGGCAGCTTCCTCGTCGCTCGCATGCCGCGACGAATAGACGCAGCCGATACCGCGCCGGCCGGGCAAGCCGATGTCCCAGATCCAGCCCGCGGCATGCGCAGTGGCGTTGGTCTGCGACGCGATCGGGCTCCCCGGCACGACCGGCACCTGCACGGCGAGCGCCCGATCGTTGAACAGCACGTCGCTTCGGTCGCGGAACGGAACGCCGTAGCTCCCGCCGATCAGCAATGCGGCGTGGCCGGTGCAATCGATGAACAGGTCTCCTTCGACCGGCCCGCTGTCACGCGTGCGCACCGCGGCAATGTCGCCGTCATCGGCAAGATCGACCGCAACGACATGGTCGCGGACGTGCCGGACGCCGAGATGCGAAGTGGCATGCCGGGCCAGCAACGCCGCGAGCTTCGCGGCATCGAGATGATAGGCATAGTTTAGCGCCCCGGCGTAGTCGGGCATCGCGCGCTGGCGCGGCGCGAGATCGAGCGCGCAGACTCGCGCCTGCGCGCTCGTCGCCTCGGCAAAGCTCCGATCGCGGAAATTCCGCTGCCAGGCTTCGATCAGCCCTTTGGGGCTGGCATCGGGCGGCGGAGTGAAGGGGTGAAGATAGAAGTCGTCGGGCGCACCGGTGCGCCACCCGTCGAAACGCGAACCCTGCTTGAACGAGGCGTCGCAGGCGAGGAGGAAATCGGCCTCGGCGATGCCGATCCGCTCGAGCGTACGGCGGATCGTGGGCCAGGTGCCTTCGCCCACCCCGATCGTCGGCACGTCGGGGGATTCGATCAGCGTGACGCTGAGTGGCTTTCCGGCGACCGGATCAGCGCGCGCCGCGATCGAGCAGGCCGCGAGCCAGCCGGCGGTTCCACCGCCAACGATCACGATCCTGGTTACAGCCCTTTCCACCTCGCGCTTCCCGCCTTCACACGTGGACGCAACTTGCCGGACCGACCCGGAAAAGCCACCCTCGCGCGAGGGTGGCTCCTTTCGTTCGCGCTGGCTCCGGCTCAGAAGTTGAACCGGATGCCTGCCGAATAGCGGGCATAGCCCGGCGACGCGAAGTTCACGTTGCGATCCGAGCGAAGATGCCCGCGACGGCCCTCGCCGGTGAGGTTGATGGCCTCCACCAGGGCAGTCAGGCCAGGCATGAACTCGTAGCTCGCGCTCGCGTCGATCTGCCAATAGTCTTCCACGTAGAAGGGGTTGGCACCTGACTGATTGAGGAACTCGTCACGCCAGTTCCACGCGACGCGCGCCTGGAGCCCGTTCTTGTCGTAGAAAGCGACGGCGTTGGCGCTGTCGCTGAGTCCGGTGAGCGCGAACTGGGTGACGCTCGACGGCTGGGTGTTGTCGTAGGTCGCGTCGCCGCGGACGATCGTATAGTTCAGGATGGTGCCGAAGCCGGTGTCCCAGAAATTGTGCTGGAGCGCGAACTCCCAGCCATAGAGCTTGGCGGTCTGATCGCTGTTCACAGGCGTGTTGATCTGGAACGGCACCAGCGGATCCTCGGGTAGCGCGAAGATCTTGCCGGTAGTGTAGCCAGCCGGATCAGTACCTGTCGGAGCAGTCGAAGCCGGGAAATTGTCGAAGATATACTCGCGGATGTCCTGCGGACTGGCGTTGGCGCCCAATGCCGCCACGGCCGCCTGGTAGCGAGGACCGTTAGCTACGGTTCGTAGCAGGAACGCGTTCTCGGTAACCCGGTCCTGTGAGATGAAGTTGGACACGTTCTTGTGGAAGAAACCGACCGAGAGATAGCTCTCCGGTGCGTAATACCACTCAGCCGACAGATCGATGTTCTTCGACTTGTAGGGGAGCAGCGCCGGGTTGCCTCGGCTGCCGGTGCCGAAAGCGATGCGGAACTGGGAGTCGAGCGTCAGGCCGCCCTGCAGGCTGGCATAGTCTGCGCGCGTGATCGTGTGGCTGTACGACGCACGCAGCTTGACATTGCGAACCGGGGAGATGTCGAAATCTATTGCCGGCAGCCAATTGTCATACTCGCCCTTGAAGCGCGAAAAGTCCGACTGGCCCGAGTAGATGATGTAGAACTCGTTTGCCGCGTCCCATGAAGTTCCGACCGGGACCGGCACCAGCGCCTCGGAGTCGATCACCGTGGTCTCGTACCGCAGGCCCGCAACTAGGTGGCCCGGATTACCGAACAGCTCGAAGACATTGGCGACCTGGAGATAGGGTGCCAGCGTCTTTTCCGAGGTGCGGCGATCGACGGTATAGTCGGCCAGGCAAGTGCCCGGTGCGGCGGTTCCCGTCTGCGGATCGCTGCACATCTGGTACCGATCCTCTATTAGGCCGACCATCCGCTCGAAATCGAACTTGTAGAAGTTCTGGATCATCGCCGGATTGTCTGCGCCCGAGAGGCCCTTGAACTTGTCCGGCAGCGAGACGAGCGAGAAGATGTCGTCCGGAATATCCGAGGCCGGGCCGGCGCCGCTCCACGTTTCGTTCTGAATGAAGCCATAAGCCGAGCGGATGCTGTTCTCGGTATAGGAAACGCCGAAATCGATGCTGTCGAGGAAGCCGCCGTCATGATCATAGTGACCACGAAGCTGCGCCTGGTCGATCGAATCCCTGAAATAGGCGTTGCGGAAGGCATTGCCGGTCGGCGTGATTAGCGAGCGGTCGAGGGGGTCGATGCCCGGCTGCATCGTATAGGAGATGATCGGCAGTTCGTTGTCATAGTTGATCGTCTGGCTGGCAACTCCGAACACGGCCGTACCCACCGATACGCTGCTGCCGTAATCGTTGGACGGCTTCGATTCCGCGGTCGAATGGTGATAGTCGAGCTGGACGTTGACGCCGCCCGGAGCTTCCCACTCGAGGTTTGCGCCGATCGATTTGTTCTCGCTGCGATTAGCGGTCAGCGAGCCGCTGTAGGACAGGTCCTTGCGCTCGTTCGCACCGAAGCGTTCGGTGTAGAAGATCGGACCAGCAACCGGACCATCGGTCCAGGCGCTCGAAGTGTCGCTATGGTTGAACCAGATGCCGACGTTGCTGTTGCGCACCTCAACGGTGTTACGCGAATAGGTATAGTCGAGCGTCGCGGTGAGCGAATCGGCCGGGCGGACCTGCAGCACGAGCTGACCGTTGATGCGCTCGCGATCGATGTCGTTGAGGTTGTACGACCCGTTCTGGGGCACCTGATAGACGTCGTTCGCCTCAGGACGGTTCTCGATGTTGTTCGCGCGGGGATCGCCCGGCTGCGCCAGCGAACCCCAGTTGTTCTCGCTGCCGAGATAACCATCGCGCCAGTCCGTATTGTAGCTGTTCGTGCTCGCCTTCCGGCGCTGGTACGAACCCGTGACGAGGATGCCGAAAGTGTCGTCCGCGCCGAAGGTCGAGCTGAAGATACCCGAGACTTCCGGCGTGATCTCCTGGTCCTCGTTCATCGAGGAGTCGAGCGCGGCCTTGGCGGAGATGCTGCCGCGCAGGCCCGGACGGTCGAGCGGGCGCGGCGTGCGGATGTTGATCGACGAGCCGATACCGCCCGAGGGAATCGCCGCGCGGCCGGTCTTGTAGACTTCGACCGCCGCAACGCCTTCCGCAGCGAGATTGGCGAAGTCGAACGAACGTGACGAAGGCGCGCTGGCGCCGTCCCCCAGCGACGAGGTCGGCATCTGGCGGCCGTTGAGTGTTACCAGGTTGAACTCGGGGCCGAAGCCGCGGACCGTGACGAACTGGCCCTCGCCGTTCGAGCGATCGATCGACACGCCGGTGATGCGCTGGAGCGACTCGGCCAGGTTGGTGTCGGGGAACTTGCCGATGTCCTCGGCCGAAATCGCGTCGACGACGCCGTTCGAGTTGCGCTTGATGTCCACCGCTTCGCGCAGGCTGGCGCGGATGCCGGTGACGAGCACCTCCTCCTCCGCCGGCACTTCGTCGGCAGGCGCGTCCTGCGCGAGGGCGACGCCGGGAACGCTCGCGATCGCAAGCGTGGAAACTCCGATGATGATGCGCGAAAGCGAACGAGCCTTGAAGCTCCGCATGATATCCTCCCCTGAAACCCGACGTGTTCTTGGACAGCCGCCGTTGAGAACGTTCACTTGCGCTTACTGACCAGCGTTGTCAAGTCCAGCCTGTCAACGTTGACGCCCCATTTGTGAACGTTCTCAACTTACGCCTCGGAACAGCCCCGAATTGGCTTAACGATGCAGCTCGAAGTCCGCCGCCGGTTGCCCGCCCGCTAACGGGCGCGGCCTGCAACATCCCGTTGCCGATCCGCGCATGAGCGGGCAAGCTCGCCGGCGACAAGCGCGATGCCGGCCCCTTCCCCCTCTCCGACCGCGGAACCGCCGCGCCTACCCGCCGGCGACTCGCCCCGGCGGCCGTTCGGCTTCCTGTTCGCGCTTGCGCTTGCCTATGCGGGCGGCACGATCGGCTATCTCCCCCTTCTGTCGCTGCTGCTCCCGATGAAGATCCAGGCAGTGGCCGGCGATGGGCGGATCGGCCTGTTCGCGGCGACGGCGATCGCCGGGGCGATTGCGGCGAGCCTGTCCAATATTCTGTTCGGATGGCTCAGCGATCGTTCGGTCGCGCGCGGACGGGGGCGGCGCGGCTGGCTGGCAGGCGGCGTGATCGCAACCGCGGCATCCTATGCGCTGGTCGCCGCCGTCTCCACGCCCGCGACGATCATCGTCGCGATCATGATCTTCCAATGCGCAGTCAACGCCCTGCTCGCTCCGTTGCTCGCGATCATGGCGGACGAGGTTCCCGATGCGCAGAAGGGCGTTGCCGGCGGTCTGCTGTCGCTCGCCAACCCGCTCGCCTCGGCAGTCGCCGCAGTGGTGGTGAGTGTCGGGCTCCGCAACGAGGCAACACAGCTTGCCGCGGTGGCCGGCGCGATGGCGGTGTGTGCGCTTCCCGCGCTGCTGACGCGCGCGCGCCCGGTTCCCGCGGAACAGGAGACGCGTGCCGAAGTTCGCGTCCTCCGCCGCGACCTGCTGACTGCCTGGGCCGCACGCCTGCTGCTCCAGGTCGCCGGCAACATGCTGTCGCTCTACCTCCTCTATTATTTCCAGAGCGTGGTTCCCGGCGCGCCGCCGGCCGAGCTCGCCGCGCGGGTGAGCCACATCCTCACCCTGGCGTTCATCATTCCACTGCCCATCGCCGTGCTCGTCGGACGCCTCTCGGACCGGGTCGGGCGCCGCAAGCCCTTCCTCTTCGCCGCGGCGGGCATCGCCGCGGCGGGGCTTATCGCCATGGCGTTCGCGCGCGACTGGACGGCAGGCGCGATCGGATTCGGCGCCTATGCGATCGGCTCGCAGATATTCCTGGTGCTTCACGCCACCTTCGCAATGCAGCTCCTTCCCAGCCCCCAGCATCGCGGCCGCGACCTCGGCCTGCTCAACCTCACCAACACGCTTCCCGCGCTGATCGGCCTCGGCCTCGCCTGGCTGCTCGCGACCCCTCATGATTTCGGGCCCCTCATGCTCGCGCTGGCGGGGCTCACCTTGTGTGCAGGCGCGACGGTGCTCGCGATCCAGGGGCGGCGTTAGAGTCTGTCTTGCGGCTGGAACGGTGCGGCACCCCTACCCGACGGCCACCACCGCGGGCGCGTCTTCAGTCTTCTCGGGCCGGATGTAGATCGACGAGAGCGCCGGCATGCGCGCTCTGAGTTCGCGCTCGATCCGTTCGATCAGCGCCTCGCCCGCGCCCATCGAGAGCGCATCGTCGAAATCGGCGCTGATCGCGACGAAGATGCTTTGGGGCGCGCTGTGGATCGTGCGGACGTGGTTGATCCGGACGATCTCCGGATGCCCGGCGAGTACGGTGCGGACGCAGGCGATCACCTCGGCGTTGGCGCGCTCGCCGATCAGCAGCCCCTTGGCTTCGCGCGCGAGCAGAACGGCGACGGCGGCAAGGATGCATCCGATGGCGATCGAGGCCGCGCCGTCGATCCGCGGATCTTCCCAGGCATGGCTTGCCCAGACGCCCATACCCGCGATCACCAGCCCGGCGAGCGCGGCCGAATCCTCGAACAGCACGATGAAGCTGGCCGGGTCCTTGGAATCGCGTACCGCCTCCCACCAGCCGCTCTCGCCCCGCGCGCGGCCGAAGGCGCGCAGCGCGACAGCCCAGGAGGTTCCCTCCAGCGCGACCGCTACCGTGAGGACGATATAGTTGACGAACGGGTCGCGCAGCGGCTCGGGCGCGGCGATGTGGCGCCATCCCTCATAGATCGAGACGCCCGCGCCGAGGCCGAAGATCAGGATCGCGACGACGAAGGCCCAGAAATAGAGCTCGCGTCCATAGCCGAACGGGTGCTCGGCATCGGGCGGTCGCCGGGCGCGGCGTTGGCCATAGAGGAGGAGCAGCTGGTTGCCGCTGTCCACGACGCTGTGGACTCCCTCCGTGAGCATCGAGGATGATCCGGTGATCGCCGCCGCGATGAACTTCGCGACGGCGATCCCGAGATTGGCCGCGAGCGCGGCGAGGATGACGATGTTGGCGCGCCAGCCGGACGCGGGGGAGGCCGCCACCGGAAACCGGGCTCAGGCGAGGCCGAGCTTCGAAAGCACCTTGCCGAACAGGCCTCTTTGCCCTCCCGCGAGCTTCTTCTCGGCTGCCGCATCATAGCCTGAGCTCTCGGGCAGCGAATGGCTGTGGATGGGCTGGGTCGATGCGGGCGGATCGGACGCGTCCATCGATTCGTCGAGCGCGCGGTCGAGCCGGGCCTCCTTGCTTTCGGGATTGCGTTCGAGCCGTTCGGCGATCGACGTATCGGTACCCGCGTCTGCCGATCCCACCGGCGCGCGGCGTTCGGTCTGATCGGGGTCGGGCGGTGCGACCGACATCCGGTCCAGCGGCGTCTCGGTCGGTTTCGATTCCATCGGGGCTCTCCTTGAGCGTTGCCCCCATGAAACGATCGTCGCCGGGACCACGTTCCCGCACCCGCATCAAAGAAGAAGGCCCGCCAGGTCTCCCCGGCGGGCCTGCTGGTATCCTTTGCTTACCGCCCGCGATCAGTCGCGCGAGCTGCCGAACAGGCGAAGCAGGAAGAGGAACATGTTGATGAAGTCGAGATAGAGGCTCAGCGCGCCCATGATCACGACCTTGCCCATCGCTTCGGTGCCCGCGACATAGGCGTACATGCTCTTGATCTTCTGCGTGTCATAGGCGGTGAGGCCCGCGAAGATCAGCACACCGATCGCGCTGATCACCAGGCTCATCGTGCCCGACTGCAGGAAGATGTTGACGATCATCGCCACGATCAGGCCGATCAGGCCCATGATCAGGAAGGTGCCGAGGCCCGACAGATCCTTCTTCGTGGTGTAGCCGTAGAGGCTCAGCGCAGCGAAGCCAGCCGCCGTGCCGAAGAAGACCTGCGCGATGGAGGTGTCGGTGTACGCAAGGAAGATCGTCGAGAGCGACGCGCCGAGCAGGCCGGCATAGGCGAAGAACAGCGCCTTGAGCGTGCCCTCCGACATGCGGTTCTGCCCGAAGCTCATCGCGAACACGATCGCGAGCGGCGAGAGCATCACCACCCAGCCGAGCAGCGACGGCCCGTAAGAGATGCCCTGCGAGGTCTGCTGGATCGTGAAGAGCAGGTTGATGAGGCTCGTCTTCGCGAAGAGAAGCGCGACGATGCCGGTCAGCAGCACGCCCGAGAGCATGTAGTTGTAGACCGACAGCATGTAGGACCTGAGCCCCGCGTCATGCGCTTCGGCACGCGTGGCGGTCGTCGCATAGGGCGCCGCGCCCGTCCGGGGATCCGACCAATTCGCCATTTCAAACTCCTTTGCCCGGCCATTTGCCGGATGCTGCCGAATATCATCGCTGGCGGGAGCCTTTTCAAGCAAAACCGGTTCGCCATCTGACGATCCTTGGTTAGGGTCCAGACCATGCACCGCCTCTTCGTGGGACTCCGCCCCCCGGCGCCGATCCGCGCCGCGCTGCTCGCGCTGATGGGCGGCGTGCCCGGCGCGCGCTGGCAGAGCGACGATCAGCTCCATATCACGCTCCGCTTCATCGGCGAGGTCGAGCGCCCGGTCGCCGAAGACGTGGCGCTCGCACTGTCGGCGGTCCATTTCGCTCCGGTGGAGATCGCGCTCGACGGCGTCGGCGCATTTGACAGCCGCGGCCGCCCCAACGCGCTATGGGCGGGCGTGCGGCCGCACGAGCGGCTCGCCGAGCTCCACAAGAAGATCGACCAGACGCTGGTCCGCTGCGGGCTCGAGCCCGAGCGGCGTGCCTATCTGCCGCACATCACCCTCGCCCGAATGAACAGCCGCGCCGGACCTTTGGACCGGTTTCTCGAAGAACATTCAGGACTTTCGAGCCCGGCCTTTACGCTGGACAGCTTCCTGCTGTTCGAAAGCCATCTCGGCCATGAAGGCGCGAGCTACGAAGCGGTGGAGCGCTATCCGCTCCGCGGCTGACCGGGGCCTCCACGATCGGGAGGCCCGCCCGCTCACATTGCCTGGAAGACGCCGCAGGCGATCCGGCCGCCCGAGTTGCCCGAGGGGTCGGTCTTGTAATCATCGGGACCCGCATGGACCACGAAGGCCGCGCCGTCCTGGTCCATCAGCTGCTCGAAGGTGCCCGTCGGCAGGACGGTGATCGTGCGATCGGTGCCCTCGTCGCCCACGTCGAGATTGGGAAGGTCGCCCGAGTGCGGACCCGCGGGATTCTCCTTGCCGTGCTGGTGCTGGGTCGGGTTCCAGTGCCCGCCTGCCGTCGTGAAATCGGGCGCGTCGCACTTGCCCACGGCATGGATATGCGTGCCGTGCACCCCCTTCGGGATATCCTTCACGTCGACCATCACCCGGAGCTTGCCGTCCACTTCCTCGACGATCGCCTTTCCGGCGTCACGCCCGTCGGCGGTACGCAGATCGGCCTGCGCACGATATTTCCCTGCCATGTAGCGCGCGTTCTGCTCGGGCGTGGCGCAGCCGCCTGCCGCAAGCACCAAGGCACATCCGGCCGAAGCCATCCAAAAGCGCATCCCAGCCATTGGACCGTTCTCCCTCGATTCCGTTCTACGTTCGTAATGGTCGCGAAGCCCCCCGGTTCCAAGGGGCTCGTAGCGAATTTCATCGTCCTGGACGGCCATGCCGTCCTGCTTCAGCCCACGCGGAACGAGGCACCGAACAGCAGCACCTCCGAATCCGGCGGCGAAACCTGAAGCTCGCCGTCGCCCTGCGTCACCAGCGCATGCGCCAGATAGGCGGCGGCCGCGCGCGGGGTGATCGGCAGCTCGTCACGCCCGCCCGCAAGCGCGCTGCGCAGCTCGGGATCGAGCACGATGCGCGGCCCATCGGCACGCACCACGATCTCGATCAATCCGCCGGCGATCTCGGCGCCGATGTCGAGCTGCCCCCCGCGGATCAGCGCATCGCCGCCGATCAGCGCCAGGTTGAGCAGCACCTTGATCGCCTGTTTGGGAAGCACCGGATCCTCGACCATCCAGCCGATCTTCACCCGATGATTGTCGCCGAACAGCCCTTCGAGCGCGGCCTGCGCCTCGCGCGTGTCGACCGTTTCGCCGAAGCCGCCGGCGGCGCCGAAGGCAAGACGGAAGAACTTGAGCTTGTTCGCGCTCGCCTTGGCACTTTCGCTCAGCAGCTCCAGGCACCGGGCGCGCATCTCCGGGTCGTGCTCGTCGGCAAGCAGTTCCAGGCCGTTGTTGAGCGCGCCCACCGGGCTCAGCAAATCGTGGCAGAGCCTCGAACAGAGAAGGCTCGCGAAGTCCGTCGGGCTGATGTTCAAAGGCTTGGCTCCCGCATGCCGTGCCTCTTTGGCGCAGCGGCCCCGGCGCTGCAAGCAGTCCGGCTAGACTACTTTGCGGCCCGAAAAGAGCTGGATCAGGCCGACGATCAGCGCGATCACCAGCAGGACGTGAATGATCCCGCCGGCGATGTTGAGCGAAAAGCCCAGCAGCCACAGGACCAGAAGGATGACGACGATCGTCCAAAGCATGGCATTCTCTCCAAACAGGTCCTGGGAGAACGGATTCACATCCGGAACGTTCCGGATGCGCCTTGGCGGCTTGCATCCGCCCCCTCGCCATCTAGGGATGCCTTCTGCGATCCGGCTCCGCGGAAACCGGTAGCGATCGAAGGCGAGGAAAGATGCCGTTCTACGATACGATCATAGTCGGTGCCGGGCATGCGGGCGCCCAGGCAGCGATCGCACTCCGCCAGCAGGGGTTCGAAGGCTCGATAGCGCTGTTCGGCGACGAACCGGAGCTGCCCTATGAGCGCCCGCCCCTCTCCAAGGAATATCTGTTCGGCGAGAAGCCGTTCGAGCGGATGCTTATCCGCAACGCGGCATTCTGGGATGAACGCGACGTCACGCTGTTGCCCGGGCGCAGGATCGTGGCCGTCGATCCTGCCGCGAAGACCGTGGCCGACGAAGGCGGCGAGGCGCACGGCTATGGCGCGCTCGTCTGGGCGGCAGGCGGCGAGCCCCGCCGGCTCGCATGCGACGGCGCCGATCTGCCCAACGTCTATGTGCTGCGCACCCGCGCGCATGTCGACGCGATCCTCGCCGCGCTTCCGGGCATCGGGCGTATCGCCGTGATCGGCGGCGGCTATATCGGGCTGGAGGCCGCGGCCGCCTTTACGAGGCTGGGCAAGCAGGTGACGGTGGTCGAGGCGCTGGACCGGGTCCTCGCGCGGGTCGCCGGCGAGCCGCTGTCGCGCTTCTACGAAGCCGAGCACCGCGCCCACGGCGTGGAGGTGCTCACAGATGCAGCGGTGGCGTCGATCGAGGCGAAGGGCGGACGTGCTAGCGGCGTCCGGCTCGAGGATGGGCGGCTGGTCGAAGCGGACATGGTGATCGTCGGCATCGGCATCGTCCCCAATGTCGCGCCGCTGATCGAGGCGGGCGCCGACGGCGGCAACGGTGTGGCGGTGGACGACAGCTGCCGGACCAGCCTGCCTGATGTCTATGCGATCGGCGACTGCGCGCTCCACAGCAACGGCTTTGCCGGCGGCGCGCTGATCCGGCTGGAATCGGTCCAGAACGCCAACGATCAGGCGAGCGTCGCTGCCGCCGTCATCGCCGGCAAGGAGGCGAGCTACGCCGCGGTCCCCTGGTTCTGGTCGAACCAATATGACCTCAAGCTCCAGACCGTGGGCATCTCCACCGGCCACGACGCCACGGTTGTGCGGGGCGATCCCGCCGCGCGCAGCTTTTCGGTGGTCTATCTGCGCGGGGGCAAGGTGATCGCGCTCGACTGCGTCAACGCGGTCAAGGACTATGTCCAGGGCCGAAAGCTCATCCTCGAACCAGGGATCGATCTCGCCCGACTGGCCGATCCAGCCCTGCCCCTGAAGGAACTCGCTCCGGGCGTCTAGCGCGCGTCCGGCACTGCCGGAAATCCGGGTAGTTACCGATCTCCAGCCGTGCAATGCTCCGCATTGTAGCGTTCCACGAAGATTGCGGGACACCGAACGATGCGGGCAGCCTGGGGGAGCATGAACGACATCTCGAGCGGCACGCGGAGCCGGATCAGGCCACTGGCGGCATCCTGCCTCGCGGCGCTGATCGGCGCATGTTCGGGCGAAAGCGACACCAGGCCGCCGCCGCGCGCCGCGGACGAGGTGCCCAAGCCCAGGCATTCCTCGGTGATCGCAGTGCCGATAGAGGTCGACACCGCGATCCTGCGGCGCGCGGTCGAGAACGCAGTGCCGCACCAGCTCTGGACGATCGAGCAGCACTCGTCGCGCTGCGTCAGACCCAAACAGGTCAAGGTGTTCGGGGCCAAAGTGAAGGTCACTCCGCCGATCAGCTGCACGATCGTGGGCGCCGTGACTCGCGGACCGATCCGGCTGCGCGGCGAGGGACGCGACATCATCGCCGACATGCCCATCCACGCGCGGATCAGCGCGCGCGACGTCGGCGGTCTTCTCAAGGGCGAGACGGCGACGGGATCGGCGATGGCGCACGCCCGTATCCGGCTCGACATGGGCCCGGACTGGCGCCCGCGCGGCACCGTCCGGCTGGGCTATGCCTGGACAACGCCGCCGGGAATCGACTTCCTGGGCCAACGGATCACCTTCACGGACAAGGTCGACGAGAAGCTCGCGCCATTGCTCCGCAAGCTCGAGACGGAGCTGCCGCGCGAGCTGGCGCGCGCCAATCCGCGCACGCAGGTCGAGCATCTGTGGCGTCAGGCGTTCACCGCCATCGAACTCAATGCCGAGAACCCGCCGGTGTGGATGCGGCTGACACCCCAGAAGCTGCGCTATGGCGGCTATGCTCTGTACGGCCAGCAGCTCAGGCTCAACCTCGGGCTCGATGCGTTGACCGAAACCTTCGTCGGGCGGCGCCCGGCCGATCCTTCACCGACGCCGCTGCCCCCGCTCGAACGCGCCGAAACGGCCGACCGGCTGCGCTTCTTCATCCCGGTAGTCGCGGATTATGCCGAGCTTGAGCCCGTGATCCTGCGCGCGTTGACCAAGCGCGCGCGACGGCCGTTCGATCTTCCCGGGATCGGTGCGGTCCGGGCGCGGTTCGATAAGATCACCGCTTATGGCACGGTCGGCAACAAGATCGCGGTGGGCGTGACGCTCGCCGTCAAGCCCGACGCAGTCGACGTCGGCGAGACGCACGGCCTGATCTGGCTGGTGGCTCGCCCGGTCAATGCGCCCAATTCGGCGCGCATCCAGTTCCAGGAACTGGCCGTGAGCGGCGATACCGACGGCGTGGGCGGCGACTTGCTGATCAAGCTCGGCAGCAGCCCGGCGCTGGCGAACGAGATCGCTGGCTCGCTGACCCAGAACTTCACGCACGATCTCGACAAGCTGCTGGGCAAGATCAAGCGGGCTATCGAAGACAAGCAGACAGGCGACTTCCGGATCCGCGCGCAGATCGAACAATTCCAGACCGGCGAGATCGGCGCCTACGGCCAGGGCTTGTACCTGCCCGTGAACGTCGAGGGCCGCGCGACGATCGACTATCGGCCACGCGGCTGAAGCAAGCGCCGCCTCAATCGGCCTCGATCGCCACCTCACGGAAACGGCCATGTTCCGGCCCGTCCGGCCCGGCGCGCCACAGCCTGGCCTCGTCCCCGGCGACGATCAGCCACAGCTTGCCGTCGGGCTCGGCCATCGCCGCGTCGGTTGCCGAAGGGCGCGCGTCGCCGCTCGGGTGCGAATGCCAATAGCCTATAATGCGCGGCCCCCCAGCCCGCTCTGCCCTGAGCGCCGCAAACAACGCCGCTGGATCGATCTCGAAATGCCGCTCCGGACATTTTGCTACATTTTCAACCGCTTGCCAGTCGACGATCGCATCGGCCGTGCCGAACAGCAATCCGCACGCCTCGCGCGGCGCTGCATCCGCGGAAATCCGCCTCGTACCGATCAGTACAGATCTTGAAACGCGCATCGCCATCCCCATTTAAGCCTACAGGATGGACCGGGGGGTTACTACACTCGAAGCGCGGATTGCCGAGGCCGCGGACGGATGGCGTCTCGATCGTGCGCTTGCCGACGCTCTGCCTACGCTCTCACGCGAACGCCTCAAGGCGCTGATCTCCAGCGGCGCCGTCACCGGGCCCGACGGCCTGGCACGCGACCCTGCGAAGAAAGCATCGGGAGGCGCCGTGTTCAGCGTCGCGATTCCGGATCCCGCGCCCGCGCACAACGAAGCGCAGGAGATCCCACTCGACGTGGTGTTCGAGGACGAGCATCTGATCGTGATCGACAAGCCCGCGGGGCTGGTCGTCCACCCCGCGGCGGGCAATCTCGACGGCACGCTCGTCAACGCGCTGCTCCATCATTGCGCCGGCCAGCTCTCGGGCATCGGCGGCGTCGCGCGGCCCGGTATCGTCCACCGGATCGACAAGGATACGTCGGGGCTGATGGTCGCCGCCAAGACCGATCGTGCGCACGAAGGGCTGGCGCGCCAGTTCAAGGCCCATTCGATCGACCGGCGCTACAAGGCGATCGTTTCGGGGCGGCCCAAGCAGGCCGAAGGCACGGTGAACGCCGCCCTCGCCCGCTCGCCAGTAAACCGCAAGAAGATCGCAGTGGTACGCGAAGGCAAGGGCAAGCATGCGATCACGCATTGGCGCCTGTTGCGTCAGCTTCGGGACGCTGCACTGGTCGAATGCAGGCTGGAAACCGGCCGGACGCACCAGGTTCGCGTCCACATGGCCTCGATCGGGCTTCCGCTGGTCGGAGATCCGGTCTATGGTCGTGCGGGCAACCTTCGCGACGTTCTGGAAACCTTGAATTTCCGCCGTCAGGCCTTGCACGCCGCGCATCTGGGGTTCATCCACCCTGTCAATAGCCACGCTTTGGCGTTCGATAGCGAAATGCCTGCCGACATGCAGGAACTGTTCAATAAGCTCATCGTATGAGTTTTCGTGGCACTGCCCGCGTGGCACGTGCCCAGTGAAAGGGAGAATGTGATCATGGCTAGCGGAAGCAACGTCCCTGCGACGATCCCCGCGCTCGGCGGTGAGGCGAGCCTCAATCGCTATCTGGCCGAGATCAAGAAGTTTCCGATCCTGAGCCCCGAGCAGGAATATATGCTCGCCAAGCGCTTCCAGGAGCATGGCGATCCTGACGCGGCGGCCCAGCTGGTCACCTCGCACCTCAGGCTCGTGGCGAAGATCGCCATGGGCTATCGCGGCTATGGCCTGCCCGTCTCGGAGCTGATCTCGGAGGGCAACATCGGCCTGATGCAGGGCGTCAAGAAATTCGAGCCCGATCGGGGTTTCCGTCTCGCCACCTATGCGATGTGGTGGATTCGCGCCTCGATCCAGGAATTCATCCTGCGTTCGTGGAGCCTCGTGAAGATGGGCACCACCGCCGCGCAGAAGAAGCTGTTCTTCAACCTGCGCCGGATGAAGGCCAAGCTCGACGCTTTCGAGGACGGCGACCTTTCCCCCGAGCACCTCGCCAAGATCGCCACCGATCTCGGCGTGACCGAGGAGGAAGTCACCTCGATGAACCGCCGCATGGCGATGGGCGGCGATACCTCGCTCAACGTGCCGATGCGCGAGGACGGCGAAAGCCAGTGGCAGGATTGGCTGCAGGACGAAGGCCCTCTCCAGGACGAGGCCGTGGCCGACGCGCAGGAGGCGGACGTCCGTCACGAGATGCTCGTGTCGGCGATGGAGGACCTCAACGACCGCGAGAAGCACATCCTCACCGAACGCCGTCTCACCGATGATCCCAAGACGCTCGAGGAGCTGAGCCAGGTCTATGGCGTGTCGCGCGAGCGCGTCCGTCAGATCGAGGTCCGCGCATTCGAGAAGCTTCAGAAGGCGATGATGCGCCTCGCGGGCGAAAAGCGGCTGCTGGCGGCCTATTGAGCGGGCAGCCGCTGCTGTCGGCGGGAAAACGGGGGTGCGGGCCGGTCTTGTGCGCACGCGCGCGTACAGGCATGAGCGCCGGCGGGCGTAGCGATCGGCAGAGGCAGGTCGAAGGCGCCCGTCTCTGCAACCTGCGCCGCCGGGCGCGATGACCTCACCGCCCGATATGCCCAAGCCCAGCCGCTCCTCACGATCCCGCAAGCCGCTCTGGCGGCGGGTGCTGCTATGGCTGGTGACCGCCGTGCTCGCCTTCCTGCTCGGCTCGGTGCTGTGGGTGGTAGCCTATCGCTTCGTCAATCCGCCGATCACCTTCACGATGATCGGCGACATCGTAGCCGGCCATGGCGTCACCAAGCGCTGGATGCCGCTGTCGCAGATCGACCGCAGCATGGCCCGCGCCGTCATCGGTGCGGAGGATTCGCGCTTCTGCCGGCACGACGGCTTCGACTTCGCGGCGATCGAGCAGGCGTACAAACGCAACCAGAAGGGCGGCCGTATCCGCGGCGGATCGACGATCAGCCAGCAGACCGCCAAGAACGTATTCCTGTGGCAGGGCGGTGGCTATTTCCGCAAAGGCCTCGAAGCCTGGTTCACGGTGCTGATCGAGAACATCTGGGGCAAGCGGCGGATCATGGAGGTCTATCTCAACGTCGCCGAAACCGGGATCGGCACTTATGGCGTCAACGCAGGCGCGATGCGCTATTTCAAGCACGACGCCTCGCGTCTCAGCGCTCGTGAGGCGGCGCAGATCGCCGCAGTGCTGCCGCTTCCAAAAAAGCGCGCCGCGATCGCCCCAAAGGGGTTCACGCGGCGCTACGGCAATTCGATCAGCCGCCGGATCAACGTGGTGGCAGGCGACGGGCTCGACGCCTGCCTGCGCTGATCATTCGGCTTTCCTCGCGGCATCCTTGGCGGCGCCGCCCACATCCTGGGCGGCATCGCCCACGCTTTCAGCCGCACCAGTGATCGCGTCGGTCTTCACATTTTCGCGGCTGTTCTGGTTGATCAGGTAGATCGCCCCGATCACCACCAGTATCAGCACCGCCAGCCCGATCAGCAGTCCCGCGCCGCTGCCGCGCCGCTCGACGACAGTCGTCGTGCCCGGTGCGCTGGCGCTTTCGGTCACCCGTTCCGACGTCGTTCCGTCAGTGCGTTCAACAACTCGATCGACCATGGATCCTCTCCTCCATTGCGTGCGGCAGCAACCGAGGAGCGCGCAAGATTGTTCCGGCGCAGACCAATCGCTGCTTCAGAAGGGCAGCTTGAAACCCGGCGGCAACGGCAGCCCGCTGCTCATCTTCGACATCTCCGCCTGGGCAGCCGCATCGGCCTTGGCGCGCGCGTCGTTGAACGCTGCGGCGACCAGATCCTCGACCATGCCCTTCTCGGAAGGCGCGAGCAGCGACTCGTCGATGTCGACGCTGATGATCCGGCCCTTGGCCGATGCCTTCACCTTCACCAGCCCGCCACCCGAAGCACCTTCGACTTCGATCGTGTCCAGGTTCTCCTGCGCCTTCGCCAGCTCGGTCTGGACGTTCTGCGCCATGGCCATGATGTCTTCGAGACTCTTCATCACTCGGTTCCTGTCTTGGTCCAGCCGATCAGTTCGGCATCGGGAAAGGCCTGCATCGCGGCGGCAACCACCGGCGAGGCGAGCACCGCTTCACGCTCGGCCGCGTCGTTCGCTGCCTGCTCTTCGCGCAGCGTCGGCGCGGTCGCGCCTTCAACGCACTTGAGGCGCCAATTGACCCCGGTGCTCTCGCGCAGGGCAGCAGTGAGATCGCGAACGAAGTCGTGCGGCAGCGGCCGCGCCTCGCCGAACTCGATCTCCGATCCCTCGAAGCGCACCGGCCGCAGATAGTCGCGCACCTGCTGCGCGAGCTGGAAGCGCCGGCTGGCCTCGAGATGCCCGGCAAGCTCCGCCATGTTCGACGGCAGGCTCGGTTCGGCCGGCTTGGCAGGCGCGGCTGATGCCGGCGCTGCGGGCGCAGCCGCTACGCTCAGGGTCCCGCTCGCCAGCTGACGCGCCAGTTCGCCCGGATCCGGAAGCTGCGAGGCGTGGATCACCCGGAGCAGCGCCATCTCGCACGCTTCGATCGGCAGCGCCGCCTTGGCGACTTCGTCGTGCCCGCGCAGCAGAAGCTGCCACAGCCGGTGCAGCGCCGGAAAGGACAGCGAAGTCCATTCGGACAGCGCGTTCAGCTCTTCGGCCGACTGGCCCGCGCCCGGTTCGCTCCCGAGCTTGGCGAGCGTGACGCCATGGACGGTCTCCAGCAGCGTGCGCAGCACTGCCTGCGGATCGACGCCCAGGTCATATTGGCCCCGCAGTGCCTTGAGCGCGCCCTGCCCGTCGCCCGCGAGCAGAAGGCCGAACAGCGCCCGGATCGCGCCCCGATCCGAAAGGCCCAGCATCTGGCGTACTGCTTCCGCGCGCACCCCGCCGCCTTCGAGCCCGGCGTGCGCAATCGCCTGGTCGAGGATCGAAAGGCCGTCGCGCGCCGAGCCTTCGGCGGCACGCGCGATCAGGGTCAGCGCCTCGGGCTCGGCCTCGACACCTTCGGCTTCCGACACGCGCGCGAAATGCTCGGCGAGCTTCTCGGCAGGAATCCGCCGCAGGTCGAAGCGCTGGCAGCGTGAGAGCACCGTCACCGGCACCTTGTTCACCTCGGTGGTGGCGAACAGGAACTTCACATGCGCCGGGGGCTCCTCGAGCGTCTTGAGCAGGCCGTTGAACGCGGCCTTCGACAGCATGTGGACTTCGTCGATGATGTAGATCTTGTAGCGCGCCGAGACCGCCGAATAGCGCGAAGCCTCGATGATCTCGCGGATGTCGTCGATGCCGGTGTGGCTGGCGGCGTCCATCTCGATCACGTCGATGTGCCGGCCTTCGGCGATTGCGCGGCAGGGTTCGCACACGCCGCACGGATCGATCGTAGGGCCGCCCTGCCCGTCCGGGCCAATGCAGTTGAGCGCCTTGGCGATCAGTCGCGCGGTGGAGGTCTTGCCGACTCCGCGGACGCCGGTGAGCAGGAAAGCATGCGCCAGCCGATCGCGCCGAATCGCATTGCCCAGCGTCTGGACCATCGCATCCTGCCCGATCAGCTCGGAGAAGGTCTGCGGCCGGTATTTGCGCGCGAGCACGCGATAGGCGGCGTCGCGCGGCTGCGGCGGTTCGTCGAGGCCAAGCAGGGAATCGGACATCGGCACCCCTCCTAGCGGCTTTGGCCGGGCATGTGAAAGTGGCGAGGCGGCCGGATCAGCCGCGAACGCAGGTCCTTGCGCCGAAATGGGAAGGTGGGAGCCGGAACGACCCGCAACGAAATCGTTACGGCTGCTTCCTTCCGGACCTGACCGGGTTGGCGACGGCTGCGTCCGCCCGACTCCCGCGGCGCATATGGGGGAAGCATCGCGGCTAGGCAAGAGCGTGCAGTCGCCGTGGATCGTATGGACATTCGGGTTTGATTTCCTTTCTCTCGGAGGGGAAGCCCGAATATCGCTGCCGCCTAGCGCCCCTGCATGTCGCGATGCTCCGGCGGCATGCGCACGGTGAGCCCGTCGAGATCGGGGGTGAGCACGATCTGGCACGCCAGCCGGCTGGTGCGCGTGGCGGCCACCGCGAGGTCGAGCATGTCCTCCTCTTCCTCGCTCGCCGGCGGCAGGCGGCCGAAATCCTCCGCCGCGACGATCACATGGCACGTCGAGCAGGATATCTGCCCCTCGCACGTGCCCTCCAGCGGCTGCCCCTCGTTCTGCGCGACTTCGAGCAGGATCGATCCCTCGGCCGCCTCGACCTCGCGGCTCGCATGACCGTCGGCACTCACGAAACGAACCCGGATCATGCGGCGACCTTTTGCGCACGGGCGGCTGTGTCGATCCGGTCGAGTGCGGCCATGAGTTCCTCTTCGCTGGTGTAGCGGCCGAAGCCGATGCGGATGCTCGACCGCGCCTGGGCATCGCCGAGTCCGATCGCGCGGAGCACATGGCTAGGCCGCCCCGATCCGCTCGCACAGGCCGAGCCCGCGGAGAAAGCGATGTCGCGCAGCTCCGACATCAGCCGGGCGACATCGAGGCCGTCGCGGCGCAGATTGAGGTTGCCGTGGTAGCGCTCCTCCTGCGAGCCGTTGAGTATCCATCCCATGCTCGCCATCCTCGCGAGACCGGCGCGAAACAGCTGCTCGGCATGCGCGTGATCGGCGCCGAAACGCCGCTTGGCAAGCGATGCAGCCACCCCGAAGCCTGCGCACAGCGCGGGCGAGAGCGTCCCCGATCGGCCCGCCGGCTCCTGCCCGCCGCCGTGGAGCAGCGGCTCGAGCGCGACGCCGTCACGAATCCACAGCGCGCCGATACCCTTGGGCCCATGGATCTTGTGCGCGGAGATCGCGATCATATCGCATTCGTCCGGGATCAGCTCGCGGCCATAGCCCTGCACGGCGTCGCACAGGAACCGCGCGCCTGCCGCATGCGCGAGCCCCGCGAGCTGCGCGACCGGCTGGATGGTGCCGATCTCGTTGTTGACGAGCATCGCCGCGACGAGGCCGACGCCCGGGCGGATCGCCTCGCGCGCCGCGGCGAAATCCACCAGGCCGTCCGGCTGGACCGGGAGCACCGTTACCTTGCGCCCACGCCGCGCCTCGGCCTCCACGGTGTCGAGCACCGCGGCATGCTCGGTCGCGAGCGTGACCACATCGCCGGTCGTGCCCCTGATCGCCCAGTTGAGCGCTTCGGTGGCCCCGCTGGTGAAGGCGAGCGTCCCGCCCGCGGGCAGCAATGCGGCCACGGCATCGCGCGCCACCTCCGCCGCTGCCCGGGCCGCGCGGCCGGGCGCATGGGCGGAGTGCGGATTGGCGAAATTGTCCTTGAGCCAGGGCAGCATCGCTTCAAATGCCTCGGGCGCCAGCGGCGTGGTCGCTTGGTAATCGAGATAGATCATGCGGCCCTCGCGCGTGCGTCGGCGGCAGTCGCACGCCACAATTCGATGAAGCGGTCGATCTCATCCTCGCTGGTAGTGCGCCCGAAGCTCACCCGGACGACTTCGCGCAGCGCGGGCTCGCTCCAGCCCATCGCCGTGAGCACGTGGCTGGGCCGCATGCTTCCCGACGAGCAGGCGCTTCCCGCCGACACCGAAATGCCCGCGAGATCGAAGCGGATGAGCTGGGCGGCGGCCGAGACTCCCGGCATGCGATAGGCGCCGATCGCGGGGCTCCGCGGGCTGTCAGCACCCACGATCTCGCCGCCGGCACTACGGATCGCGTTATCGAGCCGGGCCCGGAGCGCCGACATCCGGCCGATATCCTCGGGCTCGCTGACGGCGGCGGCGTAGCCGAGCGCACCGGGCAGGTTCTCGGTCCCCGCGCGATAGCCCTTCTCCTGCCCGCCCATCGGCAGCAGCGTCCCGAAGTCGCGGACGAGCAACGCGCCGATCCCCGGCGGACCGCCGCGCTTGTGCGCCGAGACGGCGACGAGATCGGCGTGGCGGAGCATGGCGTCGTCGGCGCGCGCGGGCATCTGCGCGGCATCGACGAGCAGGATGCCCCCCGCTGCATGGACGATGCCGGCGATCGCGGCGATCGGCTGGCGCACGCCGGTCTCGCTGTTCGCCCATTGGACGCAGAGCAGCGTCCGCCCCTTTCCTTCCAGTGCACGCGCGAGTGCGTCGAGGTCGAGGATTCCGTCGCGGCGTACCGGCAGCACCGCTGCCCCCTCGGCATGACGCAGCACCGAATCATGTTCCACCGCAGTGATCAGCCGGCGCTCGGCCATCGAGCGCGTGAGCGCCAGGTGGAGCGATTCGCTCGCCCCCGACGTCAGCACCAGTTCGTGCGCCCAGCCATAGGCGGCGGCAATCCGGGCGCGCGCATCCTCCAGCGCGGCGCGGGCGGCGCGTCCTTCTCTGTGCGGCGACGAAGGATTCGCCCAGGCGCGCATTCCCGCTTCGACCGCAGCCATGGCAGCCGCGGTCATCGGTGTCGTCGCTGCGTGATCGAGGTAGATGCGGTCGGCCAAGTTCGTTCCAATTGCGCAAGGGGCGGCGCTGCCTATATAGCGCGCAACTCCCGACGCTCCACCGCGTCCGCCAATTCAAGCAGGTAGAGAGTCTTGCCCGAAGTCATCTTCCCCGGCCCGGAAGGGCGTCTCGAAGGCCGTTTCGCTCCCGCGCCCAAGCCGCGCGCACCGGTGGCGATGATCCTACACCCGCATCCCAATGCGGGCGGCACGATGAACAACCGCATCGTCCAGGAGCTCTACAAGACCTTCCAGCGCCGCGGCTTCGCGACGCTGCGCTTCAATTTCCGTGGTGTCGGCAAGAGCCAGGGCACGTTCGACAACGGCATCGGCGAGCTTTCGGATGCGGCCAGCGCGCTCGACTGGGTGCAGAGCTTCCACCCGGAGGCGCAGACCACCTGGATCGCAGGCTTCAGCTTCGGCGCGTGGATCGGCATGCAGCTGCTGATGCGCCGCCCGGAGATCCGCGGCTTCATCTCGATCGCCCCGCCCGCCAACATGTACGACTTCAGCTTCCTGGCGCCCTGCCCCTCGTCGGGCATCATCATCCAGGGCGAAGCGGACGAAGTCGCGACCCCGGTCGCCACCCAGAAGCTGGTCGACAAGCTGCGCACTCAGAAGCACATCACGATCCATCATGACACTATTCCGGGCGCGAACCATTTCTTCGAGCACGAGATGGATCAGATGATGGGTTCGGTCGACCGCTACCTCGACATGCGGCTCGATCCCAACTGCCCGATCCGCTGAGTTTCCGGCGCGCTCAGCCGCGCCGGAGATTGGCCGCGCCGCCCGCCATCGCGGCGGCGCAGGCCTCGGCCGCACCGCGATAGGCTTCCTGGTGCTCGACGCTCCAATATTTGAGGTCGCGCAGCCCGATGCGCTCGCCGGTCACTGCGCAGAGCACGAAGCTTCCGTGCCGCAGCACGTGATAGTCGGACATGTCGTAATGGAGTTCGGCGAGATTGGGTGAGTCGAGCATGCGCCGCGTGTAGCAGGACCCGTCACACCGTCCAGATCAGCAGATTCCCCAGGATAACCAGCGCGCAGACCAGCATCAGCACCCCCTTCTGCCGGTCGCTGCGCAAGGTGCGGATCCCGCCCCAGACGAGCACGAACATCGCGATCACCGCGATGCTGAGCATGAGCGGATTGAGCGCCGGATCGAGCATCAGGCGGCCAGCCAGACGAGCAGCACGATCAGCGCGAAGCCCGCCGCCAGCGCCGCGATCGCGCGCGGATCGCGGCGATAGACCGCGAACAGGACGACGAACAGGAAATAGCCCAGCCCGCGGGTGGCCACGCTGAGCAGCTGGGCAACGAAGCCCCCGAAGCGCGTCTCGTGCATCAGCCGTTCGATCCCAGCACTGCGCCATAGGCATCCGGGTCGACATTGCCGCCCGAGAGGATCACCAGCAGCCCGTCCTTAGGCTCGACCTTGCCTGCGAGCAGCGCCGCGAGCGCCACGGCGCCGCCGGGCTCGACCACCAGCCGCAGCTTCGCCGCGGCCCAGCGCTGCGCCTCGCGCACCTCATGCTCGCTCACCGCCACGCCGGTCACTCCGCGGCGGCTGAGCACGTCGAAGGTGAGCGGCGAGACTTGCCTGGTCTGAAGCGCGTCGCACGCGGTCGGGGGCGGATTGTCTCCCACCGGCTCGATCCAGCCGGCCTCGAGGCTGCGGCGCATGTCGTCCCACCCCTCCGGCTCGACCACCGTCATCTCGGCGTCCGGAAGCGCCAGCGCGATCCCCGCAGCCAGTCCGCCGCCCCCGCATGGCACCAGCACCTGCGCGGGATCGGGAAGCTTCATCTCGATCATCTGCGTCATCGCCTCGATGCCTGCGCTCCCCTGCCCCTCGATCACCCACGGGTCGTCGAAGCTCGGCACCAGCACCGCACCCCGCGCGTGCGCCAGATGTCCGGCGATCTTCTCGCGGCTCTCGGTCGCGCGGTCGTATTTCACCACTTCCGCGCCCAGCGCCAGCGTAGCATCCAGCTTCACCTTGGGCGCATCCGCAGGCATCACGATCACCGCGGGGATCCCCAGCTTGCGCGCCGCCCAGGCGACTCCCTGCGCATGATTGCCCGAGGAGAAGGCGACCACGCCTTTCTCGCGCGCCGCGCTGTCGAGCGCGGTGAGCCGGTGCCATGCGCCGCGGATCTTGAACGCGCCGATCGGCTGGAGCGACTCCGCCTTGAAGCAGACGGTGCGCCCGCGGATCTGCGCCGTGAGCAGCGGTGTCGGCGGCAGTATCCCGGCGACCTTGGCCGCTGCGTCGCGAACTCCGGCGCGGGTCGGTTGTCGCACAATCATCACACTTTACCCCCGCCGTAAATTTCCGGGTCCCGAATCACTTTACATGGGGGGACCTCGCCCCTAAATGCCGCCTTCCGCTGCCCCATGGGACTTCCAACCGCAAGGCAGCTTTTCGTCAATGATTGCCGCAAGGCATTTGGAGGTCCCTTGAATTGCACAAGCACCATAGCGCGCTGGGGCTAGCTGCCGCCCTTCGACCGGTAGCCCCGGTCACGCTCACCCGCCCGCACGCCGCATCGCGTGCTGCTCGCTTCTTCGTCGAGAAGTTCCCGGGCCGCTCGATGTACGCCGTGAAGGCCAATCCCTCGCCGGATCTGCTCCAGATCCTGTGGGATAGCGGGATCACGCATTTCGACGTCGCCTCGATCGCCGAGGTACGGCTCGTTGCTCGGACGCTGCCGGACGCGATCCTGTGCTTCATGCACCCGGTCAAGGCCGAGGAAGCGATCGAGGAGGCCTATTTCGAATATGGCGTCCGCGTGTTCAGCCTCGACAGCATGGAAGAGCTGGAGAAGATCGTCCGCGCCACCAGGGGTGCCGAGGACCTGACGCTCTGCGTGCGGATGCGCGTCTCTTCCGACCATTCGAAGCTCAGCCTAGCGTCCAAGTTCGGCGTCGGCCCGGGTGAATCGAAGGATCTGCTGATCGCCGCCCGCCAGGTCGCCGACGCGCTCGGCATCTGCTTCCACGTCGGTTCGCAGGCGATGGCGCCCGAAGCCTATGCCAATGCGATGGAGCGCGTGCGCGCTGCGATCGTCGAGGCCGGCGTCACCGTCGACGTGGTCGATGTGGGCGGCGGGTTCCCCTCGTCCTATCCCGGCATGGAGCCGCCGCCGCTCGAGCATTATTTCGCGACGATCCACCGCGCGTTCGAGAGCCTGCCGATCAGCTATTCGGCCGAGCTCTGGGCCGAGCCGGGCCGCGCGCTGTGCGCTGAGTACAGCTCGCTGATCGTCCGTGTCGAGCGCCGCCGCGGCAACGAGCTCTACATCAACGACGGCGCGTACGGCGCGCTGTTCGACGCCGCGCACATCGGCTGGCGCTTCCCCGTCCGCCTGCTGCGCGAGCCCGACAGCAATGCACGCGACGTGGAGTTCAGCTTCTATGGTCCGACCTGCGACGATCTCGATCACATGGCCGGCCCGTTCCTGCTGCCCGCGGACGTCCAGGCCGGCGACTATATCGAGATCGGCATGCTCGGCGCCTATGGTGCGGCGATGCGCACGGCGTTCAACGGTTTCGGCGCGACCGAGACGGCGATCGTCGACGACGAGCCGATGACCTCGCTCTACCTGGGCGAAGCCGCGGAACGTGCGCTGCCGTCGAACGTCGTCAAGCTGTAACCAGAAGTCGCCAAGCGGCGGTTTTGAAATCTGAAGCGGGGTGCTCTATGCGCCCCGCTTCCCACGGGTTTCCGCGTCCCCTTGAATGACGGCGGCCATTGGAAAGAATGGGAGTTCCCATGTCCGACACCCTCACCAAGACCGCGGCGGCCAACCCGCCGATCAACGACACCCGCAAGGCGGAGCTTCTTTCGAAGCAGGTCAAGCACATCGACATCACCAAGTTCGATGCGCGCCCGATCGTCGACGCGATGGCCGACATGAGCTTCACCAGCCGCGATCTCGGCCGCGCGACCAACATCTACAACCAGATGCTGGCCGACAAGGACTGCACGATCTTCCTCGTGATCGCCGGCTCCACCTCGGCCGGCGGCTGCATGGACCTCTATGCCGAGCTGGTGCGCAACAACATGGTCGACGGCATCGTCGCAACCGGCGCCACGATCGTCGACATGGATTTCTTCGAGGGCCTCGGCCACAAGCACTATCAGGCGCTCGAGATCCCGGACGACGACACGCTGCGCTCGCTCTACATCGACCGCATCTACGACACCTACATCGACGAGGAAGACCTCCAGCACGTCGACCACACGATCTTCGAGATCGCGGAATCGCTCGAGCCCGGCGCCTATTCGTCGCGCGCCTTCATCCGCGAGATGGGCAAGTATCTGGTCGAGCACGGCAAGAAGGACAACAGCCTGGTCAAGCTCGCCTATGAGCATGACGTGCCGATCTTCTGCCCGGCCTTCGTCGACTCGTCGGCCGGCTTCGGTCTCGTCAAGCACCAGGTCGACGCCGCCAAGGCGGGCAAGCCCTATGTGATGATCGACGCAGTCGCGGACTTCCGCGAGCTCACCCAGATCAAGATCGAGGCGGGCACCACCGGCCTGCTCATGATCGGCGGGGGCGTGCCCAAGAACTTCATCCAGGACACCGTCGTCTGCGCCGAGATCCTCGGCCACGAGGACGTTGCCGTGCACAAGTACGCGGTCCAGATCACCGTCGCCGACGTGCGCGACGGCGCCTGCTCGTCCTCGACGCTGCAGGAGGCCGCGAGCTGGGGCAAGGTCAACACCGGCATCGAGCAGATGGTCTTCGCCGAAGCCGGCTCGGTGATGCCGCTGCTGGCATCGGACGCCTACCACCGCGGCCACTGGAAGGACCGCGCCAAGCGCGGCTGGGCGAAGCTCTTCGCCTGAGGCGGCTTGCGCTGAACAAGGAAAGGGCGGCCGGGGAATCCCTCGGCCGCCCTTTTCGTTTCGGGATGGCGAGCGGCAAGCTCGCCGTGCGGACAGGATTTTTTCAAGCCGGTTGCGAAGCAAAAGCCCTTCCTGCTTGGGGAACGGAACGACCTGTATCGCCGACTATCTGCCTTCTTTTCCGTCACCCTGAACTTGGTTCAGCGTCCACTTCTCCAATGTCGCCTCAGCGCGACAACCCGATAGTCGGCGAATAGTCGGTCATCGTCATGAACACGCTGTCGACCTTCGCCACCAGCTTGCCGCCGGCCTCGGACTTCGCGGCCACTGCGCGCCACTCGGGGTCCGCGCCGAACGCCTTCCAGCTCGCGTCCCGCGCCGCCCGGCTCGGATAGGCGAGCACATAGATCACTCGCCCGTCGGGGGCTTCCTTGGTCGGCTGTTCGTTCCAATAGGCGACGTTGCGCATGCCGTGCTTCTCGAACAGCCGGAGCGTGTGCTCACGGAACCGCGCGTTGAGCGCCGCGAGCTTGCCGGGCGCAGGATAGTAGGTGCGCAGCTCATAGACCGCGGTGCGCGGATCGAGCGCAACGGACTGCGCGAGCACGGGCGTCGCGATCGTGGCAAGGGCGAAGACGGCGAACAAGGCAGAGCGCATCGGCGAACTCCCGAAGTGGCAAAGCAGGGAGGATCGCACGCAACCCCATCTCTCCGCCACCCGCATATTCGATGGGTGGGGCGATGGACGACGGCCAACGCCCCGGTTCCGGTCACTGGCTGTAGCGGTTGGCTTGCTCGGAAGCCGTCGTTGATTCATCCTGCCGGGATGAATGAGATCGAATATCGAAGCGGGCTCCCGATCCTGCTGTTCAGCGATCAAGCCGCCTTTGAAAGCTGGATCTCGACGCAGGGGCCGGGCGTGCAAGGAGCATGGCTAAGGCTCGCAAAGAAGAATTCCGGCCTGATAAGCCTTTCCAAGGCCGAGGCCATCGACGTTGCCCTGTGCCACGGCTGGATCGATGGGCAACTCGACAAGTATGACGACGCGAGCTGGGTCGTCCGTTTCACGCCCCGCAAGCGAGGGAGCAAGTGGTCGGAGGTAAACCGCACCCGCGCGCTGGAGTTGATCGAAGCGGGTCGCATGAAACGGAACGGGCTTGCCGAGATCGAAGCAGCAAGAACGGACGGCCGCTGGGCGGCGGCCTACGCACCGTCCAGCCGGGCCGAGGTGCCGGCAGACCTGCAAGCAGAGCTCGACCGCTCGCCCACCGCCAGCGCATTCTTCGCCACCCTCACTGGTGCGAACCGCTACGCGATCCTGTACCGCATCGGTTCGGCGAAGAAGCCGGAAACCCGTGCGCGCCGCATCGCCGACTTCGTTTCCATGCTGGAACGAGGCGAGACCGTTCATGGCTCCAGGTCCTAGCTGCAGCGTCTGCTGCCCGGCACTTGCGGCCAAGCGCGAAGCCGAAACGGAACAAAGCTTGAACATTGGCGCCCGCGCACTAAGTCTTCAGGGCGACGCGTTCGCCGCTCCTTCACATCGTCGGATCGACCCCGAGTCTCGAGTCAACGCGCTTGGCGCGTACGTGTGGCTTTGGTGCCGCGTCGGTGCCGCGTCGGTGCCGCGTCGGTGCCGCGTCGGTGCCGCGTCGGTGCCGCGTCGGTGCCGCGTCGGTGCCGCGTCGGTGCCGCGTCGGCGGTAGCATCGAGGCGTGGCGGGTCAACACGCCTCGATTGCAATTACATAAAATCAATTAGTAGCAGTCCCCACCCTCGCCGCAAAACGCGCGAACGAGTCAAGCAGGTCACCCACGGTCCCGCGCCTGTCGCCCCTCCCGCGCGGCTCGGGCGAATTCGTTGAGCTGGACCACGGTCTGGTCGAACCGCCCCTCCGCCTCGGCGTTGCGCAGGAAACGGACACGCTCGACCAGTACCTCGCCGGGCGTCGGCTGCTGCTCGAACAGCGCCATCACCTCGTCGGTGAACTCGCTCAGCGGCTGGTAGCCCGGGCGGCTCTCCTGCCCCGGAGTAAGCCCGGTCTGCACCGCGGGCGGCGCCAGCTCGATCACTTCCACCCGGCCTTTCAGCGCCTCCCGCATCGCAACGGTGTAGCTGTGGATCGCCGCCTTGGTCGCGTTGTACGTCGGAGTGTCCACCAGCGGCACGAAGGCGAGACCCGAAGTGACGTTGACGATCGCCGCATCGGGCTGCGCGACCAGATGGTCGATCAGCGCATTGGTCAGCCGGATCGGGCCGAGCAGATTGGTGGTGATCGTCGCCTCGGCATCCGCCAGGTCGCGCCGCGTGTCGAGCGGCTCGAAGCGCATGATCCCCGCGTTGTTGATCAATATGTTGAGCGAGGGGTGCTCGGCGAGCAGGCGCCGCGCGAAATCCTCGACGCCCTCCGCGCTTTCGACGTCGAGCTGCATCGCGAACATGTTGTCGCGCCCCTCCGCCGCCGCGCCGAGCGCGTCGAGCCTGCGGCCCGCAATGATCACGGTGTTTCCAGCGTCGTGGAAACGCTGCGCGAGCGCCTCGCCGATGCCCGATCCGCCGCCGGTGATCAAAATGGTGTTTCCGCTGTTCTTCATGCGCCGTCTCCTTCGCGAACTTGCCGGCCAATCATGTATCGCGTTACTCTCCGAACGGAAGAAGGCACCCGAAAGATTTATACTTACCCGTTGGAGAGTGTGTTTTGACCCAGCCCGCACCCAAGCCCTGGCCGGAGAGCGACCCCAGGGTCGATGCGCTCGTCACCGAAGTGATCGGCCGCGTGGCGGACAAGTGGACGATGCTGATCCTGGAAGTGCTCGCCGATCATGGCGAGCTTCGCTTCACGCGGATCGGCAAGCTCGTTCCGGGCGTCAGTCAGAAGATGCTCACCCAGACGTTGCGCCAGATGGAGCGGGACGGGCTGGTGGTGCGCACCGTCCATCCCGTGATTCCGCCGCGGGTCGAATACCGGCTCACGGAACTGGGGCTGAGCCTGGGCGCCGCCTTTTGCGGCGTATGGCTTTGGGCGGAGCAGAATCTGGAGCAAATCGAAGCGGCGCGGCGCAGCTTCGACGGCCGGCAATCGGATCAGTCTGCGCCTGCGACTTCCAGTCCGTCGGCAGGACCGGCAACCTGCGAACCGGGCAGCGGCGCCTGATAGGGTTCGGCCGCTTCGGAAAGGTCATATACCACGGTGACCTTGCCGCCGAGTTCGGTGAGGTCGAACAATTGCTTGGCGAACTTCGGAGGCAGGCGGATGCAGCCGTGCGACGCCGGATAGCCGGGGACTTCGCCGCCATGCAGCGCAATCCCGTCCCAGGTGAGGCGCTGCATATGGGGCATGGGCGCATCGCTGTAGAGGTTCGAGCGGTGGAATTTCCGCTTCTGCAGGATCGTGAACTCGCCAGTCGGCGTGTCATAGCCCGGCGTGCCCGTCGAAACCGTGGTTTCGGCAAGCAGCACTCCGCCGCGGTAGAGATAGCCGCGTTGCGCCAGCAGGCTCACCACGAACGACACCGGCTCGGCCGAGGTGCTTGCGGCGATCTGCGCCGGCTTTTCATGCCAGATGAACCGCCCCGGCTCGAGCGGGAGCACGTCGGGCTGCACCACTTCGGCGGCGCTCTGGCCGGCGGCAGGCAATGCCGGAAGTACCGCGAGCAGGCCGGCGGCGATCCCGGCGCGCAGGCCGGTGTTCATTGTTCTTCTCCGTCTGTCGCGCGAAACGCGCGCTCTTCAGCGGAGTCAACGTGGCAGTCGCGCATTGGTGCCGGTGGCAGAGTCCGGCATCTTCCCCGGTCCAGGAATCGCGGATCGAAGAGGGTTTACGGCGAAGCGAGCCGAACCTGCGCCCAAATGCAGAAATGGCGCAACTTGTTCAAACATTGGCACAAACTATTTTGCTATAAGGGTGATCAGAGCAACGAAGCGGGCAAAAGGTTTGCTGAACGACAGTCTCGACACGGCGCAGTCGCGCCGCGCATTGCTGAGGGGCGCGCTGACCGTCGCGGGTGGAGCGCTGCTTTCCTCGTGCACGTCCCGAACCGTCGAGATGGCGGCCGCTCCCATTCCGGTGCCGCCGCCCGTCGCTCCGATCCCCAAGGCGCCGGCAGTCGCGACCGCGCGTCCGATGCCGGCGGGCGTCCGGCCCGAGCTGTTCAAGAAAGCCGTCGCCGCGCTCGACCGCCACTCGTTCCGCATTCCCTCGCACGACCGCATCGCGATCGCCGATTTCTCGCGGCCTTCGGCCGAAGCGCGCTTCTACGTCGTCAACATGGGTACGGGCGAAGTTCAGAGCTTCCTCGTCTCGCACGGCATCGGCTCGGACCCCGGCCACACCGGCATGCTCCAGCGTTTCTCGAACGAGGTGGGTTCGGAAGCGACCTGCGAGGGCGCATTCCTCACTGCCGACTATTATGTCGGCAAGCACGGGGATTCGCAGCGCCTGCTCGGCCTCGATCCGACGAACAATAATGCCTATGATCGTGCGATCGTCGTCCACTCCGCCTGGTATGCGAACCCCGAGGTCGTCAGCCAGCACGGTAAGCTTGGCCGCAGCCAAGGCTGCTTCGCCGTCGGCCAGCGCGAGCTGGCGCGCCTTTTCGAGCGTCTCGGCCCCGGCCGGATGATCTACGCCGCCAAGGCCTGATCCGCATTTCGGGATCGATCCGGGTCCGTCGGGGTTGGCACTTGGCCTCACCCCGGACTAGGACCATTGCATGACCGAAACGCTCTCTCCCGTGCTGCCGGACGATGTCGACCGTGCAGCACGCACCCTGCTCGAAAAGGCGTGCGACAAGGAGCTCAGCATCGCCACCGCCGAAAGCTGCACCGGAGGGCTGCTCGCCTCGCTTCTCACCGACGTCGAGGGCGCGAGCCACGCCTTCGAACGCGGGTTCGTCGTCTACACCAATGAAGCCAAGTCGGAGCTGCTCGGCATCCCGGCCGAACTGATCGAGCGTGAGGGCCCGGTGAGCGCCGCCGTCGCCGTGGCAATGGCAGAGGGCGCGTTGCGGGCGAGCAGGGCAAACATAGCGCTGTCGGTGACCGGATTCGCCGGCCCCGGCGGAAACGGCGACGAGCCCGGCCTGGTCCACTTCGGCTGCGCACGCGAAGGCCGGCCGACCGCGCATCGCGAAGCGCATTTCGGTGATGTGGGCCGCGGCGCGGTGCGGATCGAGTGTATGCGTGTCGGGCTCGAGATGCTGGCGGAGGCGCTTTGATGGCCAAATCCCACCCGTTCTACGCGCTGCACCGCCAGGGGATGATCCGCGCCGGCGTCTGCACGCCGGTCACTACTGTCGGCGATCCGGCCGCGAACGCACAGGCGACGATCGATCTCGCCAAGGCCGGTGATGCCGAGGGCGCGGACCTGCTCGTCTTCCCCGAGCTCAACGTCACCAGCTACGCAGTCGACGATCTGCACCTCCAGGACGCGCTGCTCGACGCGACCGAGGCCGGCATAGCGGCGATTGTCGAGGCAAGCGCCAGACTGAAACCCGTCCTGCTCGTCGGCGCGGCGCTCCGCCGCAACGGCCGTCTCTACAATTGCGCGCTTGCGATCGCCCGGGGTCGCATCCTGGGTGTGGTGCCCAAGCAGTATCTCCCCAATTATCGCGAATATTATGAGAAGCGCTGGTTCGCCTCCGGCCTCGGCCTCGAAGGGCTGGAGATCGACGTGGCGGGCCAGACCGTTCCATTCGGCGCCGATCTGATCTTCGCCGCCTCGGACCTGCAGGACTTCGTCTTCCATATCGAGATCTGCGAAGACTATTGGGCTCCCTCCCCCCCTTCGACCGAGGGCGCGCTGGCGGGTGCGCTGGTGCTCTGCAATCTCTCCGCCTCGAACATCATTATCGGCAAGGCGCGCGAGCGCGAGCTGCTCTGCGCCTCGCAATCGGCCCGGACGCTGTCAGCCTATCTCTATTCGGCCGCGGGTCCCGGCGAGAGCACGACCGACCTTGCCTGGGACGGTCAGGGGCTTATCTACGAGCTGGGCGAATTGCTCGCCGCGTCCGAACGCTTCGAGCTGAGCACGAGCATCATCTACGCCGACCTCGATCTGGAGCGCCTGCGGCTCGAACGCATGCGCAACCCGACCTTCAACGACAATACCCGCGCCGCGGGCGACCCCGAAACCTGTTTCCGCCGCATCGCCTTCGCTCACGAGCCCGATTTCGCCGATCATGGGCTGGTCCGCCGCCTCCGCCGCTTCCCCTTCGTGCCCAACACCCCGGCGCGGCTGGAGGAGGATTGCTACGAGGCATTCAACATCCAGGTCGAGGGGCTGCGCAAGCGGCTCGCGTCGACCGGGAGCAAGCACCTCGTCATCGGCGTTTCGGGCGGGCTCGATTCCACTCACGCGCTGATCGTCGCCTGCAGGGCAATGGACCGGCTGGGCCGTCCCCGCTCGGAAATCCTCGGCTTCACCATGCCTGGCTTCGCAACCGGTGAAGCCACCAAGGCCAACGCCTGGGCATTGATGCGCGCGCTCGGCGTCACCGGCGAGGAGATCGACATCCGCCCGGCCGCGCGCCAGATGCTCACCGACATGGGGCATCCCTTCGCCGAGGGTGAGCCAGTCTATGACGTGACGTTCGAGAACGTCCAGGCGGGCCTCCGCACCGACTATCTCTTCCGTCTCGCCAACCAGCGACAGGGATTCGTGGTAGGCACCGGCGACCTTTCGGAACTGGCGCTCGGCTGGTGCACCTATGGCGTCGGCGACCAGATGAGCCATTATGGCGTGAACGCGGGCGTGCCCAAGACGCTGATTCAGTATCTGATCCGCTGGACGGTGCAGACCGGCCAGTTCACCGGCGAGGCTGCCGACGTGCTCACCGCGATCCTCGGTACCGAGATTTCGCCCGAGCTCGTGCCTGCCGATGCGGAGGGCAAGATGCAGAGCACGCAGGACCGTATCGGCCCCTATGAGCTCCACGACTTCTTCCTTCACTACACCATACGTCATGGCCTGCGGCCGTCGAAGATCGCCTTCCTCGCCTGGCACGCCTGGCGCGATCGCGAGGCAGGTCTCTGGCCGATCGATTTTCCCGCAGCCGGTCGCAACCAGTACGACCTCGCCACGATCGCCAAGTGGCTCGAGGTCTTCCTGTTCCGCTTCTTCCAGACAAGCCAGTTCAAGCGCTCGGCGCTCCCGAACGGGCCCAAGGTTTCGGCGGGCGGTGCGCTGAGCCCGCGCGGCGACTGGCGCGCGCCATCGGACAGCGTGGCGACCGTTTGGATAGAGGAGCTGCGGAAGGCGCTGCCCTGACGGATTAGCGCCCGAGCATCTCCGTCGCGCGGCGGAGCAGCTCGTGCGAGTCGAACGGCTTGCGGAGCATCGCCACGTCCGGCCCGGCGATGGCATCGAGCTTCTGCGATTCCGCAAAGCCGGTCACGACCAGCACGCGCAGGCCGGGGTGCACTTCATGCACCGCGCGCGCCACGTCCGCGCCACTCATTCCCGGCATTGCGAAGTCCACTACGACCAGATCCGGCCTGCGCTGGCGCACCAGCGCAAGTCCCTCGGCCCCGTCGCCGGCCTCACGCACCTCGGCTCCGGCGCCGCGGAGCATCTCGGCCAGCGTGGCGCGGACCTGAGAATCGTCATCGATCAGCGCGATCGAGCAGCCGTGGAGGTCGGCGCGATGATCGTTGCGGGCATCGTCCTCCACTTCACGCCGCGGTTCCAGCTTCGCGACCCGCAGCAGCAGCGTGACCGCCGTGCCCCGACCGGGCTCGCTCTCGATCTTGAGCGACCCGCCGCTTTCGCGCAGCGCGCCCGCCACCATCGCGAGCCCCATCCCGGTGCCCTCGCCCTTGGTGGTGAAGAAGGGCTCCGCCGCGCGCGCCAGCACCTCCGGCGTCATTCCGATGCCGGTGTCGCGGACCGTCAGCGCAACATACTCGCCCTCCGACAGACCCGAATCCCGATCGCCGACATGACGCGCGGCCGAAAGTGCGAGCGTGCCGCCCTCCGGCATTGCATCACGCGCGTTGAAAGCCAGGTTGAGCACCGCGAGCTCGAGCTGAAGCGGATCGGCTTCGACGTTCAGCGAAGGATCGATCGAGCTGATGCGGACCTGGCTGAGCGGCGCCACGGCGCGCTCCACCAGATCCTTCATGCCTGCGATCAGTTCGACGAGCCGGATCGAAGTGACTTGCCGCTGCTGCTTGCGGGAAAAGGCGAGAAGCTGGCGGGTCAGCGCGCGTCCACGCTCGACGGCATTGAGCGCGCTCGCGCTCCAGCGCACCACGCGATCCTCGTCGTCCGGCTTGCGCGCGATCAGCTCCAGATTGCCTGCCACCGCCTGGAGGAGATTGTTGAAATCATGTGCGACGCCGCTGGTGAGTTGCCCAACCGCCTCCAGCCGCTGCGCCTGGAGGAGCGCTGCTTCAGCCTGCTCGCGCTGCACAATCTGCGCGCGCAATTCGCCGAGCGCAGCGTCGCGCTCCTCGAGCATTCCGGCAAGCTCTTCGTTCGTCGCCTTCAATGATTCGGCCGAGGGCATGACGAGCACCTTCGGCACCAGCGCCCAGAGCGCGATCGCGCCGACGATCGAGATCAGCGCAGCGACAATCGCAAGTGCGGTCAGGACTGCCGGGTATGGCTGCCACTGCAGCCCTACGGCCGCGGCGTGGGACAATCCCGCGGCCAGAGCGCCGGCGGCGAAGCACAAGTAAACCTTGCGATAAGCAAGATCAGGGCGGCGGCTGACGAGGAAGACGAGCGCCAGCGCGCAGGTGAGATAGGCAAGCGCGGCAGCCCCGAACGCAATGCTTCCGATCGAGCCGAGCCCCGGCTGCGGCGCATTGCCATTCGAGACAGTGGCGAGCAGGCTCAGCATCGAAAGTCCTCAGTTTCCCGAAGTTCGGGGGTAGTGTGGCATATCGGACGCTGGGTACACGCGAACCTACGTAAAAGCCTGTAAGTCGCAGCAAGGGGCCACCGGCCGAGCGCGAAGCCGGCCTTGGCCAAACCCTTGTTAATGCGCCGATACGCGCTTGACTATACCGTCCAAATACAGGCCCGCCGCTGCGAGGCCGATGCACTGCGGCCTCAGGAAAAGGCCAGCCGCCGCCCCTCTCCGGCACTCCGGCGCGCGAGTTCGATCAGCTCGAGCCCAGCCAATGCGTCTTCCGGACGCACTGGTGGCGGGCCGCCCGCCGCAATCGCCGCGGCGACGCCGGCGTAGAAGCGGCGATAGTCGCCGCGCTCGGAAACGATCGTTTCGCGCGTGCCGTCGCCGAGTGTGAGCACCCCGTGGATCGACGGATCCTCGATGCCGTGCGCGGGGTCGGTGACCTTCCCGCCCGCCCGAACCGCCGCTTCCTGCGGGTCGAGCCCGAACTTCACGAAGCTCCCTTCGCGGCCGTGAATGCCGAAGCGGGGGCGCGGCGAGGCAACCAATCGCGAAGAGGAGAGAATGACGCGGCGCTCGCCATAGTGGAGCGTGAGAGCGAAATAGTCGTCCACTTCGCCGCCCACCCGCTGGACGGCGAGATCGCCGCTGATCGCTTCGGGCCTGCCGAAGAGCAGCAGCGCCTGGTCGATCATGTGTGGGCCGAGGTCGGGGAGCTGGCCCGAGCCGGCGGCGCGCGATTCCTTCCAGGGCTGCGCGAGCTCGGGCCGGAAACGGTCCCAATGCGCCTCGAACAGCAGCACCTCGCCCAGCCGCCCGCTTTCGAGCAGCTTGCGGACGGTCAGGAAGTCACTGTCCCAGCGACGGTTGTGGAACGGAATGACCAGCCGCCCGCATTCGGCCGCCAGGTCTATCAGCTGCCGGGCCTCCCCGGCGCTGTTCGCGAACGGCTTGTCGATCACCACATGCTTGCCGGCCTGGAGCGCCGCCCGGGCGAGCGGGAAATGCGTGTCATTCGGCGTGGAGACGATGACGAGCGCGATGCCGGGATCGGCGATCAGCGCCTCGGGCGTAGTCACCGCCGCATTCGGATAGCTCGCCGCGACGGCCTCCGCCTTGCGCGTGGCGACGGCGACGAGATCGAGCCCGTCCACCGCCGTCACCAGCGGTGCGTGGAACGCAGTCCCGCCGAGCCCGAAGCCGATCAGTCCGGTGCGGATCATCTGTCTCTCCCCTTAGCCTGGCCGGGCTTCGCTCTATGCCGACCCTGCGGCGATGCCAACCGCGGCGGGGAACGGATCAGATGGCGTATCGTGCGCGCTGCGGCCGGCTGAGCATCGCATTGGCCTCGTCGTCGCCGATGAAGCGCTCGGCCTTCGGATCCCATTTCAGCCGTCGTCCGGTCTTCATCGCGGTCCAGTGCAGAAGGCACGTCGAACAGGCGCGATGCCCCACCTCTGCCGGCGCGCTCACCGGCGCACCGGTCCTGATCGCGTCGAGCCAGTTGCGGTGCTGCTCGGGCACCTTCAGCAGATGCACTTCGTTGGGGCCGATCACGCTCGTCAGTATCTTGGGATCGCTGGCGACGAGCGGGTCGATCTGCGCGCTGGAGGGATCGGAAGGCGTCACTGCCCCGCTGCGAGTCACAAAGATCCAGCCGCGGTCGCCGATGAACTTCACGCCGTTGGGCAGCGCGCCGGACACTTTCATCGTCACGCCATTGGCATAGCGCGCATGCGTCTCGAACGCGCCGTGCACATCCCATAGTCCGCTCTTGGGGAACTCGGCCTTGCCCCACACCTCCACCGGACCCGAATGCTCCATGTCCATGCCCCAATGGGCCGTGTCGATATGGTGCGATCCCCAGCCAGTGATCATCCCCGCACCGAACTGCTCGCAGCGCAGCCAGCCCGGCCGGTTCTCGAACGAGTCCTGCGGATGGACGCGCATCTCGGTGTAATAGACCTCGGGCGTAGTGCCGAGCCACGCGTCGTAGTTGAGGTTGCGCGGGATCGGCATCGCAGGGGCCTCTGGCCCGGCCGGATCCCCCGGAAGCCCCACCTCGACGTGACGGAGATTGCCGATGCGGCCGTTGCGGACCAGCTCGCAGGCACGATGGAACTGCGGCCAGGGCTCCTGCGCGCGCTGCTGCGAGCCGATCTGGAGCACGCGGCCCGATGCCTTCACCGCATCGGCCATTGCCCGTCCCTCGGCGATCATCAGCGCCGCGGGTTTCTGAAGATACACGTCCTTGCCTGCCCGCACCGCATGGACGGCCTGGGGTGCGTGCTGATGGTCGGGCGTGGAGATCAGGACCGCATCGATCTCCTTGCTCGCGAGCAGCTCGCGATATTCGTCGTACATCTTCGTGCCCGAATAGGGCTTGGCGGTCTTCGCGGCGTAATGCGCGTCGACCAGCTCCTTGCCGGCACCGAGACGGATCGAATCGACATCGCACACGGCGACGATCTGCGCATCGCCGTGCTTGAGCACTTCCTTCATGTCGTGCCCGCGCGAGATTCGCCCGACGCCGATGGCGCCGATCGCGATCCGGTTGGATGGGGCGTTCTGCCCGAACACGCTGGCCGGGACGATCATCGGCGCAGCAACTGCCGCACCGGTCTTGAGAATGCCGCGCCTCGAAAGCTTCATATTTCCTCTCCCCCGCTCAGGCCGTGATCGGCCGCGTCGCGTTCTTCTGCGCAGTCAGCACCAGCTCGGCGGCGAGCAGCGCCTGGTCTTGGTCCTGCGCGATCGAACTGCGCTCGACGATGTCAGTCACGAACTGCGGTCCGAACGGCAGATGGACCTTCGAGCAGTCGATATATTCGACGCCGTTTTTGTCGACGACGAGCAAGTGGTTGCCCCCCGGCCGCCCGGCGATGTCGACATATTTGCGCAGCTCGATGTAGCCCTCGGTGCCGAGCAGGAAGAGACGGCCGTCACCCCAGGTCGGCAGTCCGTCCGGCGTGAACCAGTCGACGCGGACATAGCCGGTGCCGCCGTTGCCGGTGGCGATCATGTCGCCGAAATCCTCGAACTCGGGCTTGTCGGCGTGGTGGAGGTTGCCGGTCTGCGCCGCCACGACATGCGCACTGGTGGACCGGGTGTAATAGAGGAACTGGTCCGCCTGATGGCTACCGATGTCGGTCAGGATGCCGCCGTAACGCGCCTTGTCCCAGAACCATTCCGGGCGGCTCGGCGCGCTGACGCGATGGGGGGCGAGATTGACCGTCTGGATCACCTTCCCGATCCGCCCCTGGTCGACGAGCAGCCCGGCGTGGACCGCCGCGCGCACCTCGAGCCGTTCCGAATACATGATCGCGAACTTGCGCCCCGTTTCCTTCACAGCGCGCCGCACCTCCGCGAGCTGCTCGAGGCTGGTGATCGCGGGCTTGTCGCCGAGATAGTCCTTGCCCGCGCGCATCGCGCGGATGCCCAGCGGCGCGCGCAGGTCCGGAATCGGCGCACCCGCGATCAGCTTGATCGACTTGTCGCCTAGGATCTCCTCCTCGCTGCGGGCGAGCCGGACCCCATTGCCGTAGCGCTTCCGGAAGAGGGCGATCTGCGCCGGATCTGTGGCGAAGAAGGCAGTGGGCGTGCCGCCGCCGCGGATCATCGCGTCAGTCATGCCGTAGATGTGCGCATGGTCGAGCCCGATCACGCCGAAGTTGATCCGGTGCTTCACGCCGGGCTCGGGCCCGGCGGGCGCCTGCGATGCCGACGGGGCGTTACCCTGGGTAGTGGACTGCGCGAAAGCATCGGCGGGCAGCCCCGACATCAGCCCGGCCATGCCGGCTCCCATCAGCATCGAACGGCGGTCGAAAGGGTCCATGCAGCTTCTCTCCCTGATCTGATTCAATTGCTCGGCGTGGCTGGAGTCTTCCAGTTGATCACGTGATAGGTCGCGGGCGTGTCGCCCACGTTGCGCAGCGCGTGCGGCGAATTGGAAGCATTGAAGATCACCGAGCCGGGGCCAAGGCGCTTCCAGCTTCCGCCGTTCAGCACCTCCACGGTGCCTTCGCGGACGATCACCAGCTCTTCGTTGGGATGGGTGTGCGGCGGGTGTGAGGCCAGCCCGGGATTGAGCGTGGTGACGTGCATCTCGAGCTCGTCGAGCGTCGCGGTGGGCTTGCGGACGATATCCCGCAGCGCTCCCACCTCGGTGGGTTTCGCGTCGATCTTCGCCCAGTCCCACACGGCGGGGCCGAGCACCGGCTTCTGTCCTTGGGCGAAGGCACCGGCGGCGCAGGTACACAGCACCGCTCCAAGCGCCACCGCAACGTCGCGGCGCGTGATTCGCATGGCTCTCTCCTCGGGCGGGTGTCCGCGCCGCTGGAAGGGAGCTTAGCTCAAAGCGGCGCCGCGTGAAGCCCCATTTGTCTGAGAATATTGTCCACGGCGCCGCCGCGCCTCAGTGGATCGACGGCCCCAGTTCGTCCTGTCCGCGCAGCACCCGTGCTCGGCCTGCCGCGATCGCGAACAGACAGAGCACCAGATAGCAGGCGGCGGGCACGATCAGCGCAGTCGAATAGCTGCTCGCGTCCGACACGCGGCCCACGAGCAGCGGCAGGAATGCGCCGCCGATGATCGCGGTGCAGAGCAGCCCCGAGGTCGCTTCCTCGCTCGCGCTCGAACGCTCGAGCGTCAAAGTGAAGATCACCGGGAACATGATCGAGTTGAACAGTCCGATCGCCAAGGCGACGAACCCGGCGGTCACTCCGCCTACCGCCACGACATAGAGGCACATCGCCGCGGCGATCGCAGTGAAGACCGCGAGCAGCACCGAGGCGCGGAACATGGCGAGAAGCGCCGATCCGATCGCGCGGCCGACCATCGCGCCGAGCCAATAGAAGGCGACTGCCTTTCCGGCCTCCTGAAGCGAAACGCCGGGCACGCCGTCGCTGCCCATCGCGAAGCCGAGCAGCGGGACGCCGAACGCCGCATCCGTCTGGCCCCATACCGCGTCCGAATTGAGGAAGAGCGCCATCTGGGTGCCGATCGCCACTTCGGCGCCGACGTAGAGGAAGATCGCCAGCCCGCCGAACAGCGCCCAGCGCGAGGAGAAGGCGTCGGCGATCAGGCTGCCGATGCTGCCGCGTGCCGCTGCCGACGGAGGCGGTGCCGCTTCGCTGACGATGCGGCGGCTGAGATAGAAGAACACCACCAGGGCGGCGATGAGCCCGCAGATCCAGAAATAGGCCGCATCGATGCCGGCGAGCGCGCCCGCGCGCACCGATTCGGTGATCGCGGTGCCTTCCTTCACTTCGAGCCCGCGCAGGAACAGATGCGCGCCTAGCAGCGGCCCGAGGAAGGTACCGAACGAATTGAAGGTCTGGCTGAGCGTCAGCCGGAGATGGCTGTACCGCGGATCGCCGAGCGCGGCAGCAAGCGGATTCGCCGCCACCTGAAGGATCGTGATCCCGCTCGCGAGGATGAACAGGCCGAGCAGCACCAGCGTGAATACCGCCACATTGGCAGCGACGAGCATCACCAGGCAGCCCGCGATCATCGTGCAGAGCGCGACCAGGATCGTCGGGATCGACTTCAGCCGCGCGAGCAGCGCTGCGGCGGGGAAGGACATGACGCCATAGGCGGCGAAGAAGGCAGAAGCGGCGGCCTGCGCCTGGAAATCGGAGAGGGTGAAAATACCCTTCACGGCGGCAACCAGCGGATCGATCAGCGAAGTGATGAAACCCCAGGCAAAGAAAAGCGTCGTGACCGCGGCATATGCCAACGTTGTCTGGGTCGATCTCGTACTGGCCAAAACTGCTCTCCCGTAACCTTGCGTCGATGGCCGCGTCGCTCGATCGGAAACGGCGCCACCGGCTGGCGATGGTTCCATGGCGCCTTTCCGCGCGCTTGAGAAGGTCCCGGGGCGCATTTTCGGTCAGCCGGGGACGATCGTCGGGCGACTTTGGGCACAGTTCTGGCATTCGCGCTCGCACTCGGTGCGCGAATTCGCCTATTAGGGTCGCGATTCAGGCGCATAGCCGCCGGAGCAGGAGAAGTTACTGGTGCGAGTGAGTTTGGCACGTAGCGGCGCGGCGATTGCAGTCGGCATCGGTCTGGCGGCAGCCCCAGGCAATGCGCAGCAGGTCACGCCGCAGCCGGTTCCCACCGTGCCGCTGGTCCAGAGCGTTCCGGTGCCCGCACCGGTGCAGCCCATACCGCTTCCCACGCTGAGCGCGTCGCAGGCGGAACAGCTCAGCAAGATGCTCGCGGACGCCGCCTTCGCGCAGGGCTTGCGTCACGACGGCAGCATGCCGCCCGCGCCGCAGGGGAACGACGCGCTGGTCCGGGCGGCGCTCGACTATGCCCGCGCCGTCCATTCGGGCCGGCTCGACACGAGCGACTTTCAGGAGGACTGGGGCCTGCGCCCGCAGCCCTACGATCCCCTGCCGGCCTTTGCGGACGCTGTGAAGCGCGACCGGATCGCGCAATGGATCCGTGCGCTCCCTCCGCCATGGGCGGGCTATGACGGGCTCCAGAAAGGTCTGGAGACCTATCGCAAGATCGAGGCGGACGGTGGCTGGGCACCCCTCTCCGCCGGACCCGACCTGGGCCTGGGCGCCACCGGCGCGCGCGTCGCGGCGCTGCGCAAGCGGCTGGCGTTCGAGGATCCCGAAGTCGTCGCGACCGGCAGCAAGTTCGATTCAGAGCTCCAGGCCGCGGTCCAGCGCGCGCAGCGCCGCTATGGCCTCAATCCTACCGGCGTGGTCTCCACCCAGACGCTCGCCGCGCTCAACGTGACCGCGCGCGACCGGGTCCGCCAGATCATGGCGAACATGGAGCGCTGGCGCTGGCTGCCGGCGCAGCTCCCCGCCAAGCGCATCCAGGTGAACATCGCCGCAGCGGTGATGACCGTGTTCGAGGGCGACGCAGCGATCTTCTCGATGAAGGCGGTCACCGGCCGGCCGGGTAACGAGACGCCGATGCTCCAGTCGATGATCCATTCGATCGTGCTCAATCCGCCCTGGAACGTGCCGACCAGCATCGCCACCAAGGAGCTTTTCCCCAAGGGCACGGCCTATCTGGCGCGCAACAACTACAAGATCATCGGCACCGGCGCCGGCCGCCGGCTCCAGCAGCAGCCCGGGCCCAACAGCGCGCTCGGCCTCTACAAGTTCGACTTCCAGAACCCCTATGCGGTGTATCTGCACGATACGCCGAGCCAGTCGACCTTCTCGCGCTTCAGCCGGCTCGAGAGCCACGGTTGCGTGCGGCTCGAAAAGCCCGACGAGCTTGCGCGGCTGCTGCTGCGCGACGATCCCCAGTGGCAGCCCGAGCAGATCGACGCGGCGCTGGCCAAGGGAAAGACGCTGCGGGTGCCGCTGAGGCCCGAGGATCAGGTGGCAGTCTACCTGCTCTACTGGACGGCCTATGCGGGCGCCGACGGCCAGATGAATTTCCGCGCCGACCCTTATGGTTGGGACAAGACGCTCGCTGCCAAGATCGAACGCCGCTCGGCGCTCACCGCCGCGCAACGCTGAAAGGGAGGAATCGTTGAACATCAAGCGCATCGCACAACTCGCCGCCGCCGCGAGCGCCGCACTCGCCCTCGCCGCCTGCGGGGGCGGGTCCGAGGAGGAGCAGCCGGCCCCGGCGAGCAACGTCGAGACCATGGCGATCCCCGAGCCGGGGAACATGACCGAGCTTCCCGAGGAAGCGCCGCCCGCCACACGGATCGACAACACCGCTATGGACACGATCGCTGCGCCCGCACCCGAAATCGCCCCCACCGAACAGGTCCAGGACGACGCCGCCGCGACGGGCATGACCGCACGCGTGTCGCGCGACGAAGGCGGCAACCAGGCGCAACCCGCCGAATAGCCGTTGGCGCGGCGTCCCCCGCTCAGTCGGCGGGCGCCGCGCAATATTCGCGAAGGAACTGCTCATGGGCCGGCATTCGCGCCACTGCGGCGGCGATGTCGGCCCTGAGCTTGTCGAGCGCGCCGCGCAGCTCCGCCGGGGGTATCATCCGCGCGAGCTGATGGAAGCCACGCGGGCGAAGCCGCTGCCCGAGCAGCACCTGTACCCAGGAATCGACGCGGAACAGATCGTCCGAAGCCTGATAGGCTTGGGCATCCTCGCGGAACAGCGCGATCCGCTCGGCCAGCGTATCCGGAATCTCCATCGTCCGGCAACGCCGCCAGAAGGGCGAGTCGTCGCGCTCGGTCAGGTGATAGTGAAGGATGATGAAGTCGCGGATGCCCTCCAGCTCGCGTGCGGAGAGCTGATTGAAGCGTTCCGCCACGGCTTCGTTCACCCCGCCGAACGGGAAGAGCTGGATCAGCCGGGTCACGGCGATCTTGAACAGATGGATGCTGGTCGATTCGAGCGGCTCGATGAACCCGCTCGACAGACCCAGCGCGATGCAGTTGCGATTCCACGCCTTGCGGCGGCGGCCCGTGCGGTAGCGGATCAGCCGGGGTTTGGTCAGCGGCTCGCCGTCGATTTCGCGCAGCAGCTTCGCCCTGGCCTCCTCGTCGGACATGAACTGGCTCGAATAGACCAGGCCGTTGCCCACGCGATGCTGGAGCGGGATGCGCCAGCGCCAGCCGGCCTCGTGCGCGATCGCGCGGGTATAGGGCACCGCGGACCCGGTCGAGCGCGTCTGCACGGCATAGGCGCTGTCGGTCGCGAGCCAGTGGGTCCAGTCCTCGAACCCGGTCTCGAGCGTCTGCTCGATCAGCAGCGCGCGGAAACCGGTGCAATCGATGAACAGGTCGCCTTCGACGCGCTCCCCTGATTCGAGCACCAGCGCCCGGATGAAGCCGCTGTCCCCATCCTGCTCGACGCGGCCGATCTTGCCTTCGATGCGCCTGACGCCGGCCGGCTCGGCGAGGCGGCGGAGAAAGCGCGCATAGGCGGTGGCGTCGAGATGATAGGCGTAGTTGATCTCGGCACCTTCGCCGGAGAAGAATTTCTCGGCCTCGCCCGCCTGCAGCTCGAAGCAATAATCGGCGAGGTCGCCGCCGAAGCCCTGTTCGCGTGCGCCGAGCCAGAAGTGATGGAAATCGGCCATCCAGGTCGTCTTGCGGCCGATCTGGCCGAACGAGTGGATATAGCGGTCCCCCTCCCCGCCCCAATTCTCGAACGCGATGCCGAGTTTGAACGTCGCCTGGGTCTCGCGCATGAAGATCGGCTCGTTGATGCCCAGCAGCGTGTGGAAGCTGCGCGAGGTGGGGATCGTCGATTCCCCGACGCCGACGGTGCCGATCTCGTCGGATTCGACCAGAGCGATGTCGAGCAGAGGTCCGAGCTGGTGCACCAGCGCCGCTGCGGCGACCCATCCCGCAGTGCCACCGCCCGCGATCACTACGCGCCTTACGATCTGTCCTTCCATTGCGCTCCCCTCAGCGATTGAGGCGCTGGAGGATCTGCCCGCGCAGCCTTCTCGCCTTCCTTTCATCCAGCGCTCCGAGCGGGCCCTGCGCCTGTTCGGGCAAGTGCGCACCGGCGCGAGCGGGCGGTCCGAAAACATAATAGTCGAACAGCGCTTTCCATCCCCGCTTCTCATGTTCCGGCCGATCGCGCAGGCTGAGCAGCGCGTGGAGGAGCGTGGTCTGCGGCGTATCCATGAAATCGGGAGCGGCGTTCCACCAGTAATTGACGAGGATGTTGAACGAACCGAGCGCCTCGACCTGGTGCCACCACAGCGCCGGATAGACGAGCACATCACCCGGCTCGAGTTCGGCCACCTCCGCCGCTTCCAGAGCCTGCATCAAACGCGGAAAACGTTGAAAATCCGGGTGCGCGATGTCGGCCATCGCCACGACTTGGCCACCGGGCGTGGGCTCCAAAGGCCCTGGGTAGAGGTTCTCGACCTGTTCGGGAGGAAAGAGCGTAAAGCGGCGTCGGCCGGCGATGCAGATCGCCAGATTATTCGACATGTCGTAGTGCGCCGCCGCGGTGGTGCGGTTGCCGATCCAGATGCTCGCGAGCGGCGGGTGCGCGGCGAAGGTCGCACGCCCCAGCTCCAGCTCCAGCTCCTGCCGCAAGCCGGGAAGATAGGTATCGAGATCGGTCGAGCCGATGTAGAGCGAAGGCCCGACCGCCTTTTCAAGGCCGGCGATGAGCTGGTCGAGGAATTCGCCGAAAGCCACACGCGCAGCCTCGAAATTCATTCCCGTCATTTCCTCGTCGTAGCCGAAGCGCCCGCCGATCTCCGGGGGGCCAGTATAGGCAGTGACGAGGCGGCCCGCGTCGAACGATTTCAAATGGGCAATCGCTCGGTCAGGGCCTTCCAGACCGAGGCGCACAAGCGGCAGGTCATGCGCGAGCCCCTTGAAGATCACCGGCTCGCCTGCCGCGACCAGCGCGTCCAGGTCGGCCTCTGGCGCCGCGCCAACTAACTCTCGTGTCCTGCGTGCGATGCTGGTCATGGCGGCACGTTAGGCCGCAGCCAGCCGCGCGTTCTTGAGCGCGATGAGTCGGTTCATATTGTCCATCGAAGCTACGATCAGAAAGGCGGGGTAGAGGAAACCCGCGCGGTGCAATCGCTCGAGCGCATCGCCGCCGAGCGCGCCGAGTCGCTCCGCACTGATTATGTGGTGGTCGGCCAGTGTATAGTGCCGCTCCTCGTTCACCTGCACGCCAAGCTCGACGGGGACGATCAGCCCCTCCTGCTCGAACGCATCGAACATCGGCTGCATCAACTCAATACCGGTGTAGATCGTCCGCAGCACGCCCGCGGTGTATTCGAGATAGGGCGAATTGCCGCCATGTCGCAGGAAAAGCGGCTCGCCCTCATCGTTACTCACCCTGGGATGTGCAGGGTCGATCCGGATCATCGGCTCGCTCCCGCCCATTCCGATCACGAACGGCCCGGTCTGGCGCGCCGCCGGGACGTAGCGCGCCTGCCAGCCGCGCGACTCGTCGAGGAATAGATTCTCGTCCCGGTCGAGACCCAGCAAGGCCACTGCCTGGAACATCCCGTTGGCGTCCCGCGTGAACAGGATCGGATACTCGCGCTGGATATCCTCGAACTCGGTGGGAAAGACGAGCACCTGGTTGATGTTATCTCCGAACGCCGCCGAATGGCGCGTGACCACGCGGAGCTCCGCGTGATCGACGTTGTTCAGCAATACGGCTCCGGACATCGAGAACCTTTCAACCCTTCGACAACCGCACGATGAACCAAGGTGCTGCTGGGCTCAACCGCGGATGGAAAAGGCCGCTGCCCCGAAGGCAGCGGCCCCTCCCCCTTTTCCTTACATCTCCACTCAGAAGCGGTAGCGCGCACCCAGCAGATAGCGGGGCTTGAGTTCCTGGGCGAAGTAGAGATTCGACTCGTCGCGACCATAGGTCCGTACGGGCTCACTCGTCAGGTTGATCCCTTCGAACGAGAGCGCGAGATTCTGGGTCACGTCGAAGCTGACGTTCACGTCGAGCGTGCCGAACGGTGCGACGAAGACCGGATTGCGGTTCGACCCGTCGCGGTTGGTCTGGGCGAGGTATTTGTCGCGCCAGTTGTACGCGACACGCGCCGATATCCCGTCCTTGTCGTAGATCGCAGTGACGTTGAAGCTGTCGCTCAGCCCCAGCAGCGCGAACTGGTCGACGCTCGGATCGGCACCCACGTCGATATCCACGTCTCCGCGGACGATCGTGTAGGAGCCGGCGATGCCGAAGCCCGTGTTGCCTAGGAAATACTGGCCCGCGAGCTCGAAACCATAGATCCGGGCGTCACGATTGTTGATCGGCTCGGTGATCACGAAATCGAACAGCGGATCGTCCGCATTGGGGCTAATGTCGACCGCAGCGAGCACCGAGTCGACAAAGCCTTGGCTGAGTTCTCCGTCCGGGCCGCGGTTCGCCTGGAACTGCGTGGTGGCGGCGCCGATATCGCCGCCATTCTGAACCATCAGCGCCGTCATGGTGAACAGATTCACGTCGCTGATGTCTGCGCCGATCCCGGTGAGCGCATCGCGTGCAGCGCCCGATCGCGTGCCCGGCGCACCCGAGCTTGCATCACGCAGCCCGAACAGGTTGCCGTTCGTCTGGCCGCTGCCGACGAAGTTGCGGACGCGCTTCTCGAAGAAGCCCCCCGAAATATAGCTCGAGGGTGCGAAATACCATTCGAGCGAAACGTCGAAATTGTCCGAGACCAGCGGCAGCAGGTCGGGATTGCCGCGCGTACCTGTGGCTTCACCGCCGGTGGCGATCGGACGTCCCGGAGTATTTGCGGTTTCGGAGACGAACAGATTGCCATATTCGGGTCGAGCAAGCGTCCGGCTGAACGACACGCGGCCGACCAGATTCTCCATCGGCTCGATCGAGAAGTCAAACGCCGGCAGCAGGTTCGAATAAGAGCCCTGGCCGTTGCGCTCCACCGGATCTACGGTGAAGCTCAGGATGCGGGTGAAGTCGTTGTCGGAAACCCAACGAATTTCCGAAGGTGGCACCACCCGAGCAAAGGCATCGACATCGGTCTGCTCGTAACGGACGCCCGCGACCATCGTGGTCGGCATTGATCCGATCTCTCCCTTCCAGGTAACCTGGCCGTAAACCGCCCAGGTCTTCTCGCGAACCCGGTCATAGTCGTTACCGCTGACTTCGATCGGGCGCCCCGGCTGCACGCCTGGTGTGAAGGGATCACGATCCGCCGCATAAGCCGGCGAAAGCGCGTTGTAGAGATCGACGGCGTTGCCGCGGAACCCGACCAGCGACGCGCCCGTCGATCCGGGATTGAACTTGTCGAAGCGACAGGTGAGACAGAACTGCTCGACTAGCCCGGGGGCGAGCAACTGCACGTCGCCCGGATAGGTGAGGCCCCAGTCGCCCAGCGTCTGCTGTGTCTGCGTTCGGGCGCTGGTCATCTCCGAGTCGATATAGTCGGCACCGAAATCGAAACGGCTACCCTCGCCGAAGTCCCAGCCGAAATCGATGCGGCCTTCCTTGATCCGCTGTCTTTGTTGCGACGAATTGGTGCGCGCAATCGAGCTGCCGATGTCACCCAGGTCTAGCACGCCGTTACCGTTGCCGCGGAGCACATCGTTGATCGAGATCTGCTGCACCGGAATGTCGCCGGTGAAGTCGGCGGAGTGCGCGGTGATTACCGGTGCGCCCAGACCGACGAGCGTGGCGCTTGTGCCGTTCGGCGCGTCGGGAAGGCTCTCGGCAGTCGAGATATGCCCGTCGAGCTTGACCGAGAAGTTGCTGGTGATGTCCCAAGCCAGGTTGAGGCCATAGGATTCGAGCGTGTCCTTGGTCGCGCGATACTGCTGCTCGAAGCCCGTGTCCTTCACGCCGGCGATATTCTCCTGGAGAAATACGCTGGTCGCGACTGCCGGGTTCGAATCGAAACGGACCTGATTGAACGGACGATTGAACCAGTTGGTCTGGTCGCTGCGCTCTTCGTTCGACTTGTTCTGCACCCACACGGCGTCGGCGGTGATCTCCACCCCGTCGACTGGGCGGAACTGCGCCACGCCCGAGAAGTTGATGCGCTCGCGCTCCGATTCGGAGAAGTGATAACGACTGTCGTTAGGTATCGAGACCAACTGGTTGGTTGCCGGCACATTTTCGACCTGAGTCGTGCCATCGGTGCGGACATATGTGCCCGGCGTCATAAACTCGTCGCGGCGCAGGATATTCCATTGGTTCACGGTAGCGCTGGCCGCGGCGCTGTCCCGCTTCTGATAGCTACCGAACAGCGTAATGCCGACGGTATCCGCTTCGTCCGACCAGCCGATCAGGCCGGAGACCTCCGGCGTAACGTTGTCGCCCCGATCGACGCTGGTATCCATCACCGCCTTGGCGCCGATGCTGCCGCGCAGCCCGCTTTCGGCTCCGTCGAGTGGCTTGCGCGTGACCACATTGACAGTGGCGCCGATGCCGCCCGAAGGGTTCGCGGCACGGCCGGTCTTGTAGACCTCAAGCCGGCTGACGCCTTCGGAAGCCAGGTTGGAGAAGTCGAACGCGCGGCTGGTCGCGCGGGCAAAGTCGACGCTCTGGTCGCCGCCGACCGCGACGACGTTGGCGGCAGGCATCTGGCGGCCGTTGAGCGTAACAAGATTGAACGCGGCGCCGAAACCACGCGCAGTGACCTCCGAGCCTTCGCCATTGACTCGGTTGATCGATACGCCCGGAATCCGCTGGAGCGATTCCGCCAGGTTGGTGTCCGGGAATTTTCCGATGTCCTCGGCCGAGATCGCGTCAACCACGCCGTTCGAATTGCGCTTGATGCTGATCGCGCGGTCCAGCGATGCACGAATGCCTGTAACGACGACCTCTTCGCCTGCCACCGGGTCCTGCGCATCGGCGTTACCGGTATCCTGCGCACCGGCATCGCCCGCTTGCGCCAGTTGGCCGTCCTCGGCCTGCGCAAGCGCTACGCCGGGCACCAGGAAGCAGGCCGCAATCGCTGCCGCGGATGCCGAACGCGCGAAAATGGATGTCCGCCCTAGGTTTTTCATATCTCCCCTCCTCACTTGCGCGGTGCTGCACACCTGCTCTGTCTGTCTCGCGACGATCTTTCGTCGTCGATGTTAACGCTATCAACCTGTCCTGCGTTGTCAACATGCAAGCGGCGAACTGTACGCTATTTCGACGAATGGATATTACGTCTTTACTTCATTAACTTAGGACCATTTGCGCGACGCACAAATAGCCGGACTGTTGCGCCCTCGTCACACCATTAATTGTCAGCTAATTCGACTTGGATTTCACTATATGGGAGAAACCGGTTTCCGGATTTGGGGGAACCGGTTCCGGGAATCGCTCCCGATTCCTTGGGATTCGACCTCTCGCCATCGGCCGAGAAACTGCGCATGGAAAGCGCATGCTCAGGTTTCGTCCGCAGACAACTGCCTACGCCATGCTCGTGATCGTGATGCTGCTGTGGGCGGGCAATACGATCGTGGCGCGCGCGGTGCGTGCCGACATTCCCCCGCTCACGCTGGCGCTGCTGCGCTGGACCGGCGCGCTGCTGATCGTAAGCCCCTTCGCGCTGCGCCATGTGGTCGCCGAGCGTCTGGCGATCGCGCGTGGGTGGCCGCGTATCCTGCTGCTGGGCCTGCTCGGCGTCGCCGCCTTCAACGCCTTCCTCTATTCGGGGCTGCGCTACACTACCGCTAGCAACGGGATGCTGCTCCAGGCCGCGATCCCCGCGCTGGTCTTAACGGTCGACCTCGCCCTCTTCCGTATCCGCCCCGCCCCGGCCAGCGTCGCCGGGGTAACGCTCTCTACCCTCGGAGTGCTCGTCATCGTGTTTCGCGGTGATGCATCGGCGCTAGCGCGCGTGGCGTTCAATCGTGGCGACGCACTGATCTTGTGCGGTGTATTGTCCTGGTCGTTCTACACTGCGCTCCTCAAGCTACGCCCGCAGCTCCATCCGCTGAGCTTCCTTTGGGTCACCTTCGCGATCGGCGCGCTGTCGATGCTGCCCCTCGCCGCTACCGAATGGCGAGAGATCGTCGCGATCCGCTGGCGGCCGGAGACGGTAGCCGCGGTCGCTTACGTCGCGGTGTTTCCCTCGGTGATCGCCTATGCGCTGTTCAATGCGGCGGTCGCTTCGGTCGGCGCGGCGAAATCGGGACAGGCGATCACCTTGATGCCGCTGTTCGGCGGTTTCCTGGCAGCGGCAACGCTCGGTGAGCCGCTGCACGGCTATCATCTCGCCGGAATGGCGCTGATCCTTTCGGGTATCGCGACATCGTTGATCATCGGGGCGCGCAAGGAGCGCACCCCGACTCAATAGGGCTTCGGGCTATGCGGCCCGTTCGGCCTCGATCTGCTCGAGCGACTTGCCTTCGTTGCGGGGCGCCGAGATCATCCCGATAACGCCGGAGGCCACCAGGAAACCGGTGAGGATCCAGGCGAGCGTGGTGAAATCATAGGCGGCGAGCGTCGGCACCGCGAGACTCCAGATACCCAGCCCGATGCGAACGATCGCAAAGGTGGCACCCTGCGCGGTCGATCGGATCGCCGTCGGGAAGAGCTCAGCCGACCAGAGCTGGAAAAAGCTCTGCGCTCCGAACCCGCCCGCGATGCCCATGATCACGATGTGCACGATGACGATCTCGAGCTTGAACCCGAAGATCGCCAGCAGCGCCATGCCCACTACGTGGAGCACGGCCGAGATGCCGAACAGCGTCCGCTGGTTGACCTTGTCGGACAGCGTCATGAAGATGCCCAGGATCGAGAACATCCCGATCAGGAAGTAGCTCGCCGGCAGCATCGTAGCGGTCCAGGCCGGCAGGTTGTTCTGTTCGATCAGATAGGGCGTGAAGAAGCCATTGTAGCCTGCCCAGAGATTCCACAGGCCGTACATGGCAGCGAGGAAAACCATCGATCCCAGATAGGCCGGGCTGAACAGCGCGCGCCAGTTCTCGCGCAGCGCCTTGCCCCCGCTTTCCGCCTGGCTTTCTTCCCAACGCTTCGATTCCTGCATACGCGAGCGCAGAAAGGTCAGTCCGATTGCGAGAACCGCGAGGTGCGCGAACAGCCAGCGCACCCCCGTGATACCCCAGGGCTGCAGGAAATAAGCGGAGACCAGCACCGCCACCGGCCCCAGATACCAGAGCAGTTGCGCCACGCCGGAATGGGCGCCGCGCTTCTTGTCCGGCGCCTGCTCGGCAATCAGCGACCAGGACGCAGGGATGTCCGCGCCCACCGCGAGCCCCACCAGCACGAAGCCGAGCACGATCATCCAGGGCGCGCTCGCGAACACCAGGAACAGCATGCCGAAGGCATAGAACAGCATGTCGTACTGGTAGATCTTCTTGCGGCCGAACTTGTCGCACAGGATGCCGCCGATCAGCGCCCCGACGCCGGCCGAGATCGCGTTCGCGCTGAATGCGCCGATCAGGCCGATGAAGGTGTCGCTCAGCCCATATTCGTGCTTCCACAGCGCCAGCGCCACCGATCCGGCGACGATCGACCCTGCGTCGATGTAGTTGGCCAGCCCCGCCAGGATGGTGTTGCGCCAGTTGTTCTCTTCGCCAGCGGTCAAAACCTTGCCTCCTCAGACGTCCAGCGCGAGCCGGTAAATGCGATTTGCGTTGCGGGCGAAGAGCGAACGGCGCTCCGCCTCGGTAAAGTCGGATACGGCGTCGGCGAGCATCGACAGCGTCTCGTCGAAACTGCCGAAGAGCCGGTCGGTCGGGAAGTCGCTCGCGAACATCGCCCGGTCGGCGCCGAACAGGTCGATCGTCGCCAGCGTGCGGGCGCGCACCTCCTGGGCATCGAGCGGGCGGAAGACGAAGCCCATGCCGGAAATCTTCACCGATACATTCGGAAGCGCGGCCAGCGCCTTCATGCCGCTGCGCCATTCTTCTTCGCCATCGACGCCCATGCCGGTGTGATTGAGGATCACCGGGATTTCCGGATGCCGCTGGATCAGCGCGGCGAGGCCGGCGAACTGGCCGGGATAGGCCTGAAGATCGAAGGAGAGCCCATATTTGCCGAGCAGTGCGAAGCCGGCCTGCCAGGTTTCATCCTGCGTCAGGTCGCGCGGCGTATAGGTGCGGCGGGCGTCGCGATGCCAGTTGACGATGTGGCGGATGCCGCGGACGTTGCGCCGTCGTGCATGCTCGGCCAGCAATGCGTCGGCTCCGGGATCATCGAGCGCCGCGAAGGCGACGATGGCGTTGGGCATGCCCTCGCGGTCAGCCATGTCCTGCAGCCAGTCGGTCTCGTCGAGTGCCTGCGCCGCGTCGGCGCCCGCATCGACGTGCACCATGCCGACGACGTTCCAGCCAGCGGACTCGCGGCGGTAGTCGTCGAGCAGATAAGGGGAGGCGATCGCCTCCACGCTGCCATTGGGTCCTTCCTCGGAGAAGGGAGGCGTCAGCCAGGGATATCGGATGCGCGAAAATTCCCAGAGGTGAACATGCGCATCGATGAACGGCAGCCGCTCCATATTCCCTCCTTCGCTTCCCCATCGCGCCGCTCAGGCATTGCCGATGTTCTATATTCTGGAACTGCGTACTATGAGATGAGATGATCCACGTCAAACCTTCGCAGCGCCGTCGCGACACTTCTCCCATAATATGACGAACGATTGCGCATGTTGGAGCCCCTGCTACAAACGAGGCTGGACAGGGCAAGGGCTCGCCAGCTTGGGGATAGAGGATGCAGGCTACCGAAGGAACGGCCGTCGGCCGTCGTGACGTGATGAAGGGCCTTGCCGCCGGTGTGGCCACCGCTGCGGCGCTGGAGGGAGCGCCTGCGATGGCGGCGGCCTCCGGGCGCAAGCGCTATGCGAGCATCGGCTGCGGTAGCCGCGCACGGATGTTCCAGAACGCCATCTGGGGGCCGCACAAGGGCGCTGCCGAGCTCGTCGCCACGTGCGACGTCAATCCCGGACGGCTCGACTATGTCGCCGCACGCGCCGCTCAGGCCGGGGCCAAAGCGCCCAAGCCTTATCTCGCGACCGACTTCGACAAGATGATCCGCGAGCAGAAGCCCGACGCCGTGATCATCACCACACCCGACGCGTGCCACGACGAATATGTCGTCCGTGCGCTCGATGCAGGCTGCGACGTCATCACCGAGAAGCCGATGACCACCACCGCGGAAAAGGCGCAGCGCATCCTCGATGCGGTGAAGCGTAGCGGCCGGCACATCCGCGTGACCTTCAACTACCGCTATTCGCCCTTCCGCACGCAGATCAAGGAGCTGCTGATGGCGGGCGAGATCGGCGACGTGCTGTCGGTCGATTTCCAATGGCTGCTCAACACCGTTCATGGCGCCGACTATTTCCGCCGCTGGCATTCGAACAAGGCGGTCTCGGGCGGATTGATGGTGCACAAGGCCACCCACCACTTCGACCTGGTCAACTGGTGGCTTTCCGATCTTCCGGTCAGCGTGACCGCAATGGGCAAGCGCGAGTTCTACACACCGGCAACGGCACGGCGGATGGGGTTGCAAGGGCCGCACCAGCGGTGCCGCACCTGTCCGGAGAAGGACAAGTGCAGCTTCTATTTCGACATCGGGGGCGACCCGGGCCTCAAGGCGCTCTACCTCGATAACGAGAAGTACGACGGCTATTTCCGCGACCAGTGCGTGTGGCGCGAGGAGATCAACATCGAAGACACGATGAACGTGATCGTCGGCTATTCGGGCGGCGCCACCCTCTCCTATTCGCTCAACGCCTTCAACGCCTGGGAGGGCTATCACGTGGCCTTCAACGGGACGAAGGGCAGGATCGAACACAGCGTCGTCGAGGAGGCGCTCGCCGCGGGCGCGAGCCGGCAGCAGGAGGACGACCGCATCCAGACGCGCGTCATCCCGATGCGCGGTGCGCCGCGCGTGACCGCGCCCCGCACCGGCGAGGGCGGGCACGGCGGCGGCGACGCAGTGATGCTCGCCGACATCTTCGAGCCGGACGCGGCACGCGATCCGCTGCTCCGTTCGGCCGACGAACGCGGCGGCGCCGCCTCGATCCTGGTCGGCGTGGCAGCCAACCGCTGCTTCGAGACCGGCCGGCCGGTGAAGATCGCCGATCTCGTCACCGGCCTCGAATGGCCCGACTATCCGAAGATGCCGAGCCGCAAGGATCCGGTGCCGATGCCGCAGCGCACCGACCCGGTCTGATCGGCGCCTCGCTCTATCCCCCTTCGCACCGGCGGACGATCTTCGATCCACGCCGGCGCAATTCGTTGCGCGAATTTGACTCTTTTCACCGAAACGCGCTTCGCCTCGCAACTTTATTGCGCCTGCGATGCAAGCTACGCGGTAATCTCGAAGAGCCTACCCGGCAGGCCGGGGAAAGGGGAAGCAGGCGAAATCCTGCATTGCAATGAAGAAGGCAGGGCACGTCGATCGACGTGCGCGGACTGCGCTCGGCGGGCGTGAAACGCATCGCCTGCAGTCGGAAGTGCCGGATCGAGATCTAGCTGGCTCGGAGCTATTGGCGCGCATCGATGCGCGGCGTCCTTCCAGGGCGGAAGGAAGACATGTGAATGGGTTTTTCCCTGGATATGCGCACTGGCTGCAATGCCTGGCGGCGACCTACTCTTCCATCGCTTAGGCGATAGTACCATCGGCGCAGTCTGGTTTCACGGCCGAGTTCGGGATGGGATCGG